>Ga0307408_100000134_pt1 | contig 82703 bp, 82 predicted proteins | sample 322Cmetagenome_FD_202116 | JGI IMG/M metagenome (GOLD analysis project Ga0307408, IMG submission 202116) | Maize rhizosphere microbial communities from greenhouse at UC Davis, California, United States - 322HYB-C-3 | ecosystem: Host-associated > Plants > Roots > Rhizosphere > Soil | place... | reverse complement strand
GCGACCCTACCTTGGCCGCCACGCCGCAGGATATCCGCCGGGCGCTGCTGGTCGGGAGCGAGATCGCGCTGATCGACGTGCGCGAGGAGCATGAATTCGCGCAGGGCCACCCGCTGTTCGCCGCCCAAATTCCGCTGCGCCGGATCGATGAGGAGGCCCGCTGGCGCATTCCGCGCCTCGATACGCCGATCGTGGTCTATGACAATGGCGAGGGTCTGGCACGCAAGGCCGCCGTCCGACTGGAGGCCTTGGGTTACACCGACGTGCGCGAACTGGAAGGTGGGCTCTCCGGCTGGCATGAGGCGGGCTATGAGTTGTTCGAGGACGTCAACAGCTACAGCAAGGCGTTCGGCGAACTGGTCGAGCATCGCCGCCACACCCCGAGCCTCCCGGCCGAGGAAGTGCAGGCGCTGATCCGCGAGAAGGCGGATATCAAGATTCTCGACGCGCGCCGCTACGACGAATATAACACGATGAGTATCCCGACGGGCACAAGCGTGCCGGGTGCCGAATTGGCGTTGCGCGCACGGACGATCGCGCCCGATCCCGACACGACGATCATCGTCAATTGCGCGGGCCGTACCCGGTCGATCATCGGCGCGCAGTCGCTGGTGAACGCGGGCGTGCCTAACAAGGTCTATGCGCTACGCAACGGCACCATCGGCTGGACGCTGGCCGGTCAGGAGCTGGAAACGGGCCAGACCCGCGCCGCGCCGGAAGTGGACGCCGCCGCAGCACGGGAAGCGCGCGCCCATGCCCGCGACGTTGCATACCGCGCCGGCGTCAAGCAGATCGGCTGGGAGGAACTGGAGGCGCTCAAGGCTGATACAGCCCGCACCCTCTATCTTTATGACGTGCGCCAGCCACGCGAATATGAAAGCGGCCACCTGCCCGGCTTCCGCAACGCGCAGGGCGGACAACTGGTACAGGAAACCGATCATAACGCCCCCGTGCGCGGCGCGCGCATCGTCGTGACCGATCCGACCGGCGTGCGCGCGGACATGACCGCCTCCTGGCTCGCGCAGCTGGGCTGGGAAGTCTATGTTCTCGACGTCAATTGGTCGGCCACAGCGTTGGAGCGCGGCCCCGACGGCGCGCCGAACCCGCGTGGTCCCGAGGGTCGCTACAAGCGCCCTTATGAAGGCACCGACAACAAGGCCGCCGCGATGCAGGCCTATCTGGACTGGGAGTATGGCCTCGTCGCCCAGCTGGAGCGCGACGGCACCCACGGATTTTTCGTCATCTGATCAAGGCAGGAGGACGCATCATGAGCGTTAAGTTCATCGGTTATATCGGTTTCAACAACGGTTCCGAAACCCAGGCGGCGGTACGCAGCCGGGTATTGGACATCGATTATGTCGAGGCGGCGGCCAAGGCGCAGGAGGAAGGCGGCTTCGATCGCGTCCTTATCCCCTTTGGCTCCAACAGCCCTGAAAGCCAGATCGTCGCGGCCCATGCCGCCGCGCGGACGGCGCGACTTGGCTTCCTCGTCGCGCACCGCCCCGGCTTCACTCAGCCAACCCTCGCGGCGCGCCAGCTGGCGACGCTGGACCAGCTCTCCGGCGGCCGCGTCGCCGTCCACATCATCACCGGCGGCGCGGACGAGGAAATGGCGCGCGACGGCGACACGAAGACGGTCAAGGCCGAACGCTACACCCGCACCGACGAATATCTGACGGTGCTGCGCCAGGAATGGACCGCAGCCCAGCCTTTTGACCATAAGGGGAAATTCTACGACATTCGCCAGGCGTTCAGCGCGATCAAGCCGGACGATCTGCCTGTCTTCTTCGGCGGATCGTCAGCCGAGGCGATCGAGGTCGCGGGCCGTCATGCCGATGTCTACGCGCTCTGGGGCGAGACGCTCGCCGCCGTGCAGGACACGGTACGGGCGGTCCGCAAGTCCGCCGCCCGCTTTGGCCGCAGCCCCGGCTTCTCGTTGTCGCTCCGCCCGGTCATCGCCGATACCGAGGAAGCAGCGTGGAGGCGCGCGGCCGAGATCGAGGAACAGGTGCGCGAAAACCGGATCACGGCCGGCCTTCCCATTACCGGGCATCGCCCACCCAACGCCGGGTCACTACGCCTGCTCGATACCGCCAGCGCCAACCGGCAGGACAAGCGCCTGTGGACCGGCGTCGCGGCGCTCACCGGCGCCGCGGGCAACAGCACGGGCCTGGTCGGCACGCCCGAGCAGGTCGCCGAAGCGATGATGGACTATTATGACATCGGCATCGACCATTTCCTGATCCGCGGATTCGATCCACTTGGCGATTCCATCCTTTATGGCCGCGAATTGTTGCCGCTCGTCCGCGCCAGGGTGGCGGACCGTGAAGCGGCCAGGTTGGCGCTGGCGGGCTGATATATGCCGAGAAAGAAGACTGTCGTTCTCCTGTCGACGGCGCTTGTCGCGGTAGCGGGCATCGGGCTCGCCGCCGCGACTTTTTCGCGCGACGAGGACCATGTCCTTCGGGTCGCCAACCAGAAGGGGCAGGTGAAGGCGATGATGCTCGCTTCCGGCGCTCTGGAGGGCGCGCCCTATAGGGTCGAATGGTCGGAGTTTCCCGCGGCCCAGCCGCTGTTGGAAGCGGTGGGCGGGGGCGCGGCGGATCTGGGTCTCGCCGCCGACGCGCCTTTCATCTTCGCCTATCAGAGCGGCAGCCCGGTGAAAGCCATCGCGGTGCAGGCGCCTGCCAACCAGGCGCCCGAAGCACTCGCGATATTGGTCAAGCCCAGTTCAGTCATTCGGAACGCGCAGGATCTTGCCGGCAAATCGGTCGCGACGACGCGGGGCTCTATCGGTCACCATCTGCTGCTTCAGGCACTGGAGCGCGCGAACATCCTCGCGGACAAGGTGCGCGTCACCTTCCTGCCGCCCGGTGATGCAAAGGCCGCCTTCGACAGTGGCGCGATTGATGCCTGGGCAACCTGGACGCCCTATACCAACGTCGCGATCAAGGAAGGCGCGCGGACGGTCGTGGACGCCAGGGATTATGGTCTGCCGCTTTATATCGACATCGCCCATGCCGGTTCCATCGAGCCCAAGCGGGCACTGCTCGCGGATTTCCTGAAGCGCGAGGCGAAAGCCGTCGCCTGGGCGCGCGGACATCCTGAGGCGTTCGCGCAGGTGCTGGCAAAGGAGACCGGCCTGCCGCTCGACATCGCCCGCGCCAGTTTCGAGCGAAGCAACCGGATATCGCAGCCTATAGACGGCAGGATCATCGCGCATGAGCAGGCCATTACCGCCCGCTTCGAGAAGGCAGGGCTAGTACCGCGCGAAAGGAGTGTCTCGCAGGCCTTCGATGCGAATTTCGAAGTAGAATAGGTTTAATATGACCAAGATAATATTCAGTTAAGTGTAAATCATCGATCAATTACGAAATTCATTTCGAAAATAAATCCATAGAAAATAGGTACCCCATGAAATCCTATGGGGGAATGGAACAATGAAGCAAATTCGAATCTTTCTTGCATCCACAGCAATCGCAACTGCCTCACCCGCGTTTGCACAGTCCGTTATCATACCAGATCAAGCGGCGGAGAGCGATTCCGCCGATGCGGGCACGATCATTGTTACCGGCGTTCGCGGCGCGCCGCGCACCGTTGCGGAAAGTCCCGCGCCGATCGATGTCATAGGTGCTGACAAGCTCCAGACGACAGGCTCGGCGGAATTTGGCGAGGCATTGTCCAAGCTGCTTCCATCGCTGAATTTCGGTTCTACCAATGCCGGCGTGTTCTCGATCGGTCGCCCCGTCACCAATCGGGGTCTTTCACCCGGCTACACCCTGGTGCTGGTCGACGGCAAGCGTCGGCACAACGGCGCGTTCCTCAACAACAGTCCAACCGATACTTCCGGTGTCAATCCGGTCGATCTGGATTTCATCCCCACCAGTGCCATCGACCGAATTGAGGTCTTGAAGGATTCCGCTGCCGCGCAATATGGAACGGACGCCATTGCCGGAGTCATCAACATCCAGCTGGCGAAGAAAGAGGGGCTGAGCGGCGATTTCACCTACGGAACGCTCTATGGCGCCAACGGAAGTCCCGACAGCTGGAAGGGTTCCATCCGCTATGGCACGAAGATCGGCGATGCGGGCGGTTTCCTGACGATTAGTGGCGATATCCGCAAGCGCGGCGGTGCATGGTGGAACCTGCCAGCAACCGATACGAACCTCTATGGCTTGCCTGCCGGCCGCACTATCGATCAGGTGATAGCGACCAGCGGCCTCACCCGCGCCCAGGTGGAAGCGAACATCGCCGCGGCCAACGCCCGCAACGCTCAGTGGAGCCGCGACGGCGCGCATAATGGCGACCCGCAGATCAAGGCGTTCAACCTCAGCTACAATGCTGAACTGCCGGTGACCGACCACGTCACCTTCTACAGCTTCGGCACCTATGGCGAGCGCGACGCCCAGATCGGCAATAATTTCCGCCGGCCCAACGGCACCGCGAACTTCACGGCCCTGTTCCCGGACGGCTATTACCCGCTCAACAATATTGCCGAAAACGATTTTCAGTTCGTCGGCGGCCTGCGCGGGACGCTGATTGGCTGGGATTATGACGTTTCATCATCGTTCGGCCGCAACTACAGCCATCAATTTTCCAAATTGTCGATCCGCCCCTCACTCGGCCCGACCGGCCCAACACAGTGGTCCAACCTCGCCAATTTCGAGTTCCGGCAGTGGACGCACAATATCGACCTGCATCGCAGCGTCGACATTGGTCTCGCCAAGCCCCTCGAAATCTCGATCGGCGGCGAATATCGCCTCGACCGCTTTCGCACCTTCGCCGGCGATCCGCTCGCCTATCAGCCGGCGACATACAGCTTCAAGCCGGGTGACCAGCAATATGATTGGAATGTCGGCCGCGCCGCCTCGCCCGTGGTGCAGGGTGCGATCGTGCTGTCGCCGGCGGACGAGGCCGATATCGGCCGCAAAGTTTATGCCGGCTATGTCGACCTTGGCCTCTATCCCACAGACGCCTGGTATGTCGGCGCCGCGGTCCGGGCCGAACATTATAGCGATGGCTCCGGCAGTCCGGTGGGCCTCAAGCTCAACAGCCGTTACGAAGTGACGCCCACGCTGGCGATCCGGGGCACCGTCGGCACCGGCTTCCGCGCGCCATCGCTGACGCAGATCGGCTATGCGCAGACCGATGGCCGAACCTCCTTGTTCTTCAACGCCGCGACCGGCCAGACCGAGCTGCGCCCCACCGTCGCCAAACTGGTGACGGCGGACTCGACGATTGGCCAGTTGCTGGGAGCCAAGCCGCTCAAGGCGGAAAAGAGCTGGAACGCGGGCCTCGGCTTCGTCTTCACGCCTACCACGGCGCTCTCGATCACGCTCGATGGCTATTATATCCGCATCAAGGACCGGATCGAGCGCACAGGCCGCCTGTTCGGCCCGGGCATCAGCGCGATTCTCGCGGCCAACGGCCTGGCCGACATCGAGCAGGCGGAATATTTCATCAATGCCGCTGATACCGAGACGAAAGGCTTCGACCTGGTGGCCGACTATAGCCGCACCCTCGGCGATTTCGGCAAGATCGGCGCGACGCTGGCGTTCAACTATTCCAGGACGAAGGTGACCGACGTCGTCGCCACTCCTTCGCAGCTCTTCGCGGCAAACGGCGCGTCGCTGCTGGGCGCGGGATCCGTCTTCTTCGGCGGCGACAAGATTGGCGAACTGGAAGTGCTCCAGCCACACACAAAGTTGGTTAGCACATTGAACTGGTCGAAGGGCAATTTCGGTCTTAGCGTCACCGCGACCCGCTACGGCAAATATACGCAACGCACGGCGGCCGGGGATGACCGCCATTTTGGCGCGAAGATCATCACCGACGCCAGCGTCAGCGCGAAGGTTACCGACTTCGCCACACTTTCTGTCGGCGCGACCAATCTGTTCGACGTGCGGCCCGAAACAAACGGGCCGGGCAGTCCTCAAACGGGACAGGGCTATTATGGCCCATCCCCCTTCAACCCGGCTGGTGGCTATTATTATGGACGGATCGCTCTTGCCTTCTGATCGGCGCAGCTTCCTGGCCGGTGCGGCCGCCCTGGCCCTGGCCGCCTGCGGCGGGGGCGGAAGGGGTGGTCGCCCGAAGCTGGTGCTGGGCGATCAGGTCCATCTGCTCCAGTCGAAGGCGGAGGCAGCGCACGCTCTCGGCAACCTCGCCTATGACATAGAATGGGCCAATTTCGTGGGCGCCGCCCCCTTGCTGGAGGCACTTAACGCCGGGGCGGTCGACACCGCGCCTGCGGGCGACCTGCCGGTGGTGCTGGCGGCGGCGGCGAAGGTGCCGCTCAAGGTGATCGCGGGATCGGTCTCTTCCACCCGCGACATCGGCATCATCGTGCCGCCGAGCTCGAGGATCCGGTCGGTCGAGGGGCTCGTTGGCCATCGCGTCATCGTGTCCAGCGCCCGCGGGAGCATCTCCCACTATCTCCTGCTCGAAGCACTCAAGGAAGCGAACGTCGACCGGCGCAAGGTCGACATCGGCTTCATGCTGCCCAACGACGCCGCCGCCGCCTTCGCCGCCGGACGGATCGAGGCCTGGGCGACCTTCGGCACCTATCAGATCGCGGCCGAGCAGCGCGGTGCGCGGGTTTTGCGCGATGGGCAGGGGATCAGCACCGGCCTGACCCTGATTGCCGCCTCGCAGGCTGCCCTGGACGATCCCGCCAAGCGCGCCGCGCTCAAGGACATGATCGCCCGCTTCCGCACGGCGAGCCTCTGGGCGCAGGCACATCCCGCCGACTATGCCGCCGTCTTTGCCAGGGCGACCGGTGTCGATCCCAAGCTGGCGCAGTTGATCGTCGATCGGCAGAACCCGGTGCTGGTCGCGCCCGACGCCACCGTCATCGCCCCACTCCAGCGTGTCGTCGACCGTTTCCATGCCGATGGCGAACTGCCCGCCCAAGTCGATGTGGCGTCGATCGTCGATCCCGGCATCTTCCCGGTATGAGCGCCACCGCGCAATCCTTCAGAAATCCTCATTGGGCGGCCGTGTGCCGCTTCCCTAGATTGGCCCGCAAAGGAGCATCGCCATGGCCACTGTTCTGAAAGACGACCGTTTCCTCCATGTGGGCATCAGCGAAGCCGAATGGAAGGTTCGCGTCGATCTCGCCGCCTTTTACCGGCTTTCCGCGCTCTATGGATGGGACGATTTCATCTATACTCATATCTCCGCGCGAGTGCCGGGGCCGGAGCATCATTTCCTTATCAACCCGTTCGGCCTGATGTTCGACGAGATTACCGCGTCCGGCCTGGTGAAGGTCGACCTCGATGGCAACGTCATCGGGGAAAACGACTATGGTATAAACTATGCCGGCTATGTGATCCACTCGGCGATCCACGGCGCGCGCGACGATGCCCATTACATCGCCCATTTTCACAGCGCGGACGGCATGGCGGTTTCCGCCCACGCGGAAGGGCTGTTACCCCTCAATCAACGCGCGCTGGCGCTCATTCCGCGCCTGTCCTACCATGATTATGAGGGTGTGGCGCTAAACCTGGACGAGCGCGAACGGCTGGTCGCCGATCTTGGCGACACGAAGGTCATGCTGCTGCGGAACCACGGTACGCTGGCGCTGGGATCCTCGCCCGGCGAGGCGTTCAGTGGCATCTATCATCTGGAGGAAGCCTGCAAGGCGCAGGTCCGCACACTGGCGGCAGGCCGCGACAACGTGCTGATCGCGCCCGAAGCCGCACAGGAGGAGGTACGGCGTCAGATCGGTCGCGAGCGCAAGCCGGTCGAGGGAGCGAAATCCCATCACGACCTCGTCTGGGAAGCGGCCTTGCGCAAGGCAGAGCGGCAATCCCCCGGTTTCGACGCATAAAGACGCGATCATGACAAAACGCCAACTTAAACTCGGCCTCGTCCCTACCGGTGTCGGCGGCCCGGGCGACAGCAATCGCTGGCTGGACACCGATATCCCGCTCGACGCGAGCGTCAGCATCGACTGGTATGTGGACATCGTGCGGCAGGCGGAGCAAGCCAAGTTCGATCTGGTCTTCATCGTCGATAGCCAGTTCATCACACCCCATTCGCCGCCCCACTATCTCAATCGGTTGGAACCGCTCACGCTGCTGTCGGCGCTGGCGGCAGTGACGAGTCGGATCGGTCTGGTCGGAACGCTGACCACGTCCTACAACGATCCATTCAACCTTGCCCGGCGCTTCGCCTCGCTCGACCTGATCAGCAAGGGGCGGGCTGGCTGGAACGTCGTCACCAGTGGCGATGCGGGCACGGCGGGCAATTTCAGCCTGCCCGAACATTTCGACTATGACACCCGCTACCGCCGTGCCGTCGAATTTCTGGATGTCGCGCGCGGTCTCTGGTCGTCATGGGAGGACGGCGCGCTCGTTCGCGATCGTGCGACGGGCCAGTTCCTGGACGCCGACAAGCTCCATCGCCTCGACCATCGCGGTGAATTTTTCCAGGTGGCGGGGCCGCTCAATATCCAGCGCTCACCGCAGGGGGAACCGGTGATCTTCCAGGCTGGCGACAGTGATCAGGGGCGCGACCTTGGCGCATCCATCGCCGATGCCATCTTCACCCACGCCGCCACGATCGAGCAGGGGCAGGCCTTCTACGCCGACCTCAAGGGCCGTGCGGCGCGGCTGGGCCGCGATCCCGACGAGATCGTCGTCCTGCCGGGATTTTCCATCACAGTGGGCGACACTGATGCCGAAGCGCGGGATATCGAGCGCCATTATCGGGAACAGGATCAGAGCTTCGAACAGGCGCTGGCGGAGTTCGGCCGTCCCTTTGGTTGGCATGATTTCCGCCGGTATGACCCGGATGCGCCCTTCCCGGTGGAAGCGCTGGAACATGCGAAAAGCAGCTTCTATACGCAGGCGAAGAAGGTGACCGATCTCGCCGTCGCGGAAGGGCTGACGTTGCGCCAGACGGTGGAGCGTGCCAGGGCCGGGCGCGGCAGTCCCTTCGTGGGATCAGTCGAAACGGTCGCCAATGAAATCCAGCGCTGGTTCGAGAGCCGGGCGCTGGACGGCCTCAACGTCCATCTCGGCCATCCCGCCCAGTTCACCCGCTTTATCCGGGAAGTCGTGCCGGTCCTGCGGGATCGCGGCCTTTTCCGTCGGGAATATGAGGCGGATACGCTGCGCGGGAATCTGGGCCTTTCGATCCCGGGTAACCGCCATGAACAACGTGATTGCCGGCGGAATGCGGCATAACCACGGGATCTATGAACATTCTTCGTGAACCGTCCGGCAACTCTCATTGGTGATGGTCGCTGGCTCCCGTCAGAAAGGTGGCAGGACCGCAAGGAGATCATCATGGCAACCATCATCACCGAAACGCTGAAAGCGCGTTACGCCGCATTGCAGGCGGAACGCGCGCGTCGCTGGACCGCGATCCAGCTGGAAGCCAATGCCCGCCAGCGTGCCCTGTTGCGTGACCGCTTCGACCCGGCGGCCGTCGCGCAGCCTGATGACGTGCTGCCGCCTGTCTCCTTCACGGAGGTCGATGGCGAGACGCTGACGCTGGATGGGCTGACGGCCGATGGGCCGGCGCTGTTCATCTTCTTCCGCTTTGCCGGTTGTCCAACCTGCAACATTGCCTTGCCACATTATGCGGAAGCGCTGTTCCCGGCACTCAAAGAGCGAGGCATCCCGCTCGTGGCGCTCAGCCCGCAGCCGGTCCCTCTGCTGCGCGATATCAAGCTGCGCCATAATCTGCCCTTTGCCGTGGCGACCGATGCCGACAACCGATTTGCAAGCCTGTTGGGCATCAGCTTCCAGCCCGATGAGCGTCCTTCGCCGCCGCCTGCCGGATGGATAGGCGAAGTGACCGGAACCAACAGTTGGGAACTGCCCCAGCCCGCAATATTGTTCGTGGAGCCAGGCCGGGTGGTCCGCTGGTTACAGGTCAGCCCGGACTGGCTCGATCGGCCGGAAGCCGCCGATATCCTGACGGAAGTCAGCAGCCATCGCGGCTAAGGTCGTGGAGGGCGGTCATAACCTGCCGCCCAGCGCGCTAAACCGCCAATGATCAGCGCACCGGCGGTTGGTTCAATCTGCTTGTCCGCTATTCGGCTGCAACCGAGGGAATTTCGCGACTGTAGCGGTTTTCCGGCACCGGCAGTCCCAGATGGCTGCGCAGGGTCTGGCCTGTATAGTCGGTGCGGAAAAGTCCACGCGCCTGCAGGACCGGCACGACCTTTTCGCGAAAAAGCCGGAAATCGCCGGGGCGCGTGACGCGCAGCAGGAAGCCGTCGGCGGCGCGGCCATGGAACCAGCGCTCGATCTCGTCGGCGATGGTTGCCGGCGATCCCACAAAGTCCGATCGCCACTGGCCGAATCGATAGGCCGCCCCGCGCAGCGTCAGCTTTTCCTCTCGCGCTATGTGGATGATCCGCTCGGCATGGCCCTTGTAGCTGTTCAGTGTCACGCCGGAGAGATCGGGGAATGGCGCGTCCAGATCATAGCGTGAGAAGTCGTGATAGTTGAACGCCCGGCCGACCTGGACCAGCAGCTTTTTGATGTCGAGCGCACCCTGTGCCGCCGCCGCGATGGCCTGCGCTTCCTCGTCGGTTTCGGCGATGACGGGGACAAGGCCCGGCAATATCTTGATCAGGTCGGGATTGCGCCCCAGCGCCGCCGCCCGCGACTTGATGTCCGCATAATAGGCGCGGCCCGTTTCAAAGTCCTGCGCGCTGGTGAAGGTGCCTTCTGCAATGGCGGCGCCCAGATGGCGCCCCTCATGGCTGTCGCCCGCCTGGAAGATGACCGGTTGCCCCTGCGATGATCGGCTGAGGGCCAGCGGTCCGGCTACGGAAAAATGCTCGCCCTTGTGATCGAGCCGGTGCTGCTTGCTCTTGTCGAGGAAAATGCCCTTGCGCCGGTCGCGGGGAAAGGCATCATCCTCATAACTGTCCCACAGGCCCCGGACGACATCGACGAACTCGCGCGCCCGGCCATAGCGGACCTTGTGATCGAAATGCTCCTCGCGTCCATAATTGCGGGCCGCGCCCTCCAGACCCGTCGTGACGACATTCCATCCCGCCCGGCCGCGACTGATCTGGTCGAGCGAGCCGAACTGCCGCGCGACATTATACGGCTCCCAATAGGAAGTGGTCAGCGTTCCGACGAGACCGATATGCGAGGTCGAGGCCGCGACCGCCGACAACAGCGTCAGCGGCTCCAGCCTGTTCAGGAAATGTGGGGCTGTATCGGGGGTAATGTAGGGCGAATCCACGATGAAGACGAGGTCAAACTTAGCCGCTTCCGCCGCCCGCGCATGGTCGATATACCAGCCGATGTCGATGCTGGCATCGCTCGGCAGATCGGGGTCGAGCCAGCTTGTATGATCCGTCCCCACCCCTTCCAGAATCGCGCCCAGATGCAGTTGCCGCTTTGCCTGTTCCACCATGGTTCCGTCCTTTCGATGATCGAAGGAACATTAGGAGCCGGTCGCAGGGGCGACTAACGAGGCCTTCTCATAGGCTGATTGAGCCTGCTGAACGAACACGGTTCGGACGCATGATTTTCAAGGGCAGGGATCGGGTAGTTCCCGATGGACGGCCTCGATCGCCGTGACTGCTTCCGGGGGCAGTGTGACCCGCACGCTGCCGATATCGGCTTTTAGCTGCGCCAGCGATGTCGCGCCGATGATCGTCGAGGTCACGAACGGCCGGCTGTTCACATAGGCGAGGGCCAACTGGGCCGGGTCCAGCCCATGGGCATGGGCGATCGCGACATAGCGCGCCGAAGCCTGTGGCTGTCCCGGAAGATCGTAACGCACGAACTGCCGGCTTACATCACGACGCGACCCCTTGGGAATCTGCCCGCCGAGATATTTGCCGGTGAGATTGCCGCCAGCCAATGGCGAATAGGCGAGCAGTCCCACATCCTCGCGCAGCGCGAATTCGGACAATCCCTGTTCGAAGGTGCGGTTGAGCAGGTTATAAGCATTCTGGATCGAAGCGACGCGGGGATATTCCTTTTCCCGCGACAGCCGCAGATATTCCGACAGGCCCCATGGCGTTTCGTTGGACACGCCAAAATGCCGGATCTTGCCTGCCCGCACCAGATCGGCGAGGGCGCCCAGCGTCTCCTCGATCGGCACGGTGTGTGGGCCATCGTTCAGGCGGGCAAGCCCGCGAGCGCCGAAGGACGGGACGGAACGATCCGGCCAGTGCACCTGATAGAGATCGATATAGTCGGTCCGTAGCCGACGCAGGCTGTCCTCTACCGCCTGTTCGATGTTGCGACGGTCGAGCCGGTTATTGCCACCGCGAAACTCGCGCACGGGGTCACGCGAAGGCCCCGCGACCTTGGTCGCAAGCATGATCCCGTCACGCCCGCCGCGTCGGGCAATCCAGTTGCCGATATAGGTTTCGGTCAGGAACTGCGTCTCGTGAGCGACTGGCGTCACCGGGTAGCCTTCGGCCGTGTCGATGAAATTGATACCCTCGCCAAAGCCATGATCGAGCTGCTCATGGGCTTCCGCTTCGCTATTCTGCGATCCCCAGGTCATGGTTCCCAGGCAGATCAGGCTGACCTTGATCCCCGTGCGTCCCAGTGGGCGATATTCCATGCCGGTCCCTTTGCAGAAGTCATCTTGCAGTCCTGAATAGCGACAGACTGGACGCCGAAAAGGGGATGTCCCGTCATTCAAGAAAATTTCATGATGCGTTGAGCGATCATCAACGTGTTTTCACCGCCACAGCTTCGATCTCCACCAGAAAGCCGGGATTAGCGAGCGCGGCGACCTGAACGGTGGAACGCGCGACTTTGTTGGGCTGGGCTGCGGTGCCGAAAAACTGCGCATAGCCTTCCGAAAAGCTCTTGAAGTCCTGCCTGCCGCCAAGATTGGGATCACCGACCAGAAATACGGTCAGCTTGACCACGTCCTTCAGGCCATAGCCCTGCGCCGCGAGCAAGCCTTCGATCTTGCGGAAAATGCCGACCGTCTGCGTGCGGGTGTCGCCATAGGCGGCGGGCGTCGCTGGATCGACGGCGGCGTCCACCACCGGTGGTACCTGACCGCTCAGATAGAGCGTCTCCGCCCCCGCCGGCACGGTGACGCCGGTCAATATGGGGGAGGGGCCATCGGCTCCATGGCGCACCACGCCGGATGCGGCCTGGACAATGCCCGTCCCGCCGGTCAGCAGGGCCAAAGCAGCGAGGGCAGGGGGAAGAAAGGGGGACATGGGCGCTACTCCTTCATGTATGATGGGGGCGATATTTCCCGGCATGAGCGCATCGACCGCCCGCACTCAGCGTCCTTATCGATGAACCGGGCGATCAGCCATGGGCAGGCCGGTCGATCTTGGGCCTTTCGCGGGTGATCCATTTCATGGCGTCCTCCTTTCAGGATCGCGCGGCGCCTGTCGCCTGCGCGAAACGACGATCCGCCGCTTCCCAGTCGAGATTGCGGAATCAGGCATCGACATATTTGGCGGCCTGCGTGCCCTAATCCATGTGGAAGCCGTGCTCGTACATATCGAGCGCCAGTATCGGAATGCCGGCGGCAGCCCCATGCATATGATCCCACGCCCAATGATTGTGGAGCGAGCGGCTGTGGGTGTTCCACACGAGAATGCACCAGCCCGATCTGCCCGAACTCCGTCGCCCAGGCGTCGAACGATCCTCAATGTTTCGCGAGCGCGTCGCGGATCGATCCTGCCGCCTGGCCGTTGCCGCCGAGGCCATCAAAATAGATTTCGTGCAGCACGACAGAACCGGTGCGATGCAATTCCTCGCGTTTGAGGCCGCCATAGACCACCGGCGGCAAATCAGGATCAGATGGCGGCGGCGAGACGCGTCTCGATCATGTTCAGCGTCTTGATCGAGCCGACATAATATTCTCCCAACGGGATTTGATCAGCCGCTCCGACAGACCATCGAGCTTTGCCGGATCGAATTTGAGCGGCACTGGCTGATGCGCGCCGGCAAGGACCGGAGCCGTCGCGGTCTTCGGCGATTGTGCCGTTGCTTCATCCAACGCCGTCATCGCTATTGCTCCCATGCCAAGGGTTTTGACCGCAGATCTGCGAGAGATGTCCATGCGAATTCTCCCGGCTATCGAATGAACAGGACATAGGCCGCGCCCAGCGCCGCGCAGGCGCCCAGCACGGGCAGCACGCCCACCTTGAAGCGGAACACCGCGATCAGCGCGCCGATCGAGAGCAGCAGCGCGGGCAGGTTGACGGAATAGAGTAGCGGCAGGTCGAACGCGCCGATCCTGCGCACTTCCCGGAACAGCGTATGAATGGCGAACCAGACTGCGAGGTTCAGGATCACACCGACCACCGCTGCTGTGATCGCGGTCAGCGCGGCGGAGAGCGCCTTGTTGCCGCGCAGCCGCTCGATGAAGGGCGCTCCCGCGAAAATCCAAAGGAAGCAGGGTACGAACGTGACCCAGGTGGTGAGGATAGCGCCCAGCGTCGCCGCCACCAGCGGGCTCAGCATGCCTGAATCCCGGAACGCGGCCAGGAAACCGACGAACTGCGTCACCATGATCAGCGGCCCCGGCGTCGTTTCCGCCATGCCCAACCCATCGAGCATTTCACCCGGCTGGAGCCAGCCGAACGTCCCCACCGCCTCCTGCGCGACATAGGCCAGCACCGCATAGGCGCCGCCGAAGGTGACAACGGCCATCTGGCTGAAGAAGCTGGCGATCTGGGTGAAGACATTATCCGGCCCCAAGGCCAGGAACAGAGCCAGCACCGGCGCCAGCCACAGCAGAAGAAAGACCAGCGAAATGCGGATCGACCAGCCGAGATGCGGCCGGGCATGCTCAGGCAGCTCCTCGCCCAGCGCGGTATCGCGGTCATGGATCACATCGCCACGGGCCGAACCGTGACCACCACCGCCCTTGAACTGGGGAAGACCGCTTCGCCCGCCAATATAGCCGCCAATCCCCGCCGCGAACACGATCAGCGGGAAGGGCGCACCCAGAAAGAAGATTGCGACAAAGGCGGCGGCAGCGATGCCCCGCATGACGTTATTCCTGAGCGCGCGCGAGCCGACCCGGACCACCGCCTGCACCACGACGGCCAACACCGCAGCCTTCAGGCCGAAGAACAGCCCCTCGATCAGCGACACATGGCCGAATAACACATAGATGTAGCTGAGGCCCAATATGGCGAGGAAGCCCGGCAGCACGAACAGGCATCCGGCGATCAGCCCGCCCCTGGTCTTGTGCAGCAGCCAGCCGATATAAATGGCGAGTTGCTGCGCCTCCGGGCCGGGCAGCAGCATGCAGTAATTGAGCGCGTGGAGGAAGCGCTCTTCCCCGATCCAGCGCTTCTCCTCGACCAGCAGGCGGTGCATCACCGCGATCTGGCCTGCCGGACCGCCGAAGCTCAAGGCCGCGATCCGCGCCCAGACGCGGGCGGCTTCGCCCAGGGATATGCCATGGCCGGATTGTGGAAGCTCTGCCCCCTCGGGCGCCGTGGAAAGCGTGGCTGTCATTTGTCGCCCTTCCGGTTGCTGAAATAGGCATGGAATTGGTTGAGCGCCTCGCCCGCAAAGGCGATGCGCTGGTGATCGTCGTCGGTGGAGGCGCAGACGCCCGACAGCATCGCGCCAAGGCCGGACGTTTCCGGGCGTCCGAACTTCCCGTCGCCAATGTCGAGGTCGTGGATGATCTCCCCGATCGCCTCCAGCCCCGGATCGTCAGTCAGGCCCGCGCGCAGCAACAGGGTTTCGAAGCTGCACCGATCGCCCTCATGGGTGAATTCCGCGTCCGCCATGTCGAAGCGCAACTCGTCCGGGCCGGGCACATGGCTGCGTGCGTCGACGAATTTGAAGCGCGCCTGAGGGTCGATGAAGCGGCGGATCAGCCAGGCGCAGGCGATGCGATCGACATGCACGCCGCTGCGCGTAACCCAGATCTTGCCCTTCAGGTCCAGCGCCTCCACCTCCCTGACGGGCTCGGCTCGGCTGACATCGGGATGCTGGTAACGCAACCGGTCCAGCTGGGCGAGCGCGGCCTCGGCCTGCTGCCGTCCATGGGCACCGAAAAAGTCGAGCCGTTCGATCTCCGCCAATCGCTTTTGCAGCTTGCCAATGTCGCTGCCGCTGGCCGGGCCGGTTTCGAGGAGTCGGCGGGCCGCATCGGCGATTTCCGCATAATCGGCGTCGCGCGCGGCATCGAACAGGGCACGCACGTCGCCATCCGTCTGCCCCGCAATCAGCCGTGCTTCGATCATGATCGCTTCGCCGCCGCCCTGACTGATCTCCGCCAGAAGATCGCGGAAAGCCGCTTCGCTCTCGGTACCTGGTGGCAGGACATGCACTGCATTTTTAAGCGGCACCGCACCGATGGCCTGAAGCCTGCGCCAGATCTTCACCCGCAAATAGGGCGGCTTGGCCGGCAATTGATGCAGCAAGGCTAGCCAGGGCGGAGAATCTGTTTCCTCATTCATGATGCATATGTATCATGAAATCAGATTCGAGGAACAGGCATATCTCATGTGTAAAATCAAAATGATCAGGTGTCTGGCTTGTCTTGCCTTGCCCTCATTCGGCTTGATCGTCGTGGCCCCCGCCATGGCGGCGGAAGAAGAAGGCTTCAAGCTGAGCGGCAGCGTCCGGCTGCGCTATGAGACCATTGACGGGCAGGCCCGTGCAGGCTTCAACAGCAGCGACACGCTGACCAATATCCGCACGCAGATCCTGGGCGAATATCGCACCGGCGACGTCCGTTTCGGCGTCGAATTGTTCGATAGCCGCGCCTATGGCGCCGACGCCGGCACGCCGCTCTCCACCAATGAGGTCAATGCACTGGAACCGGTGCAGGCCTATGTTGCGGCGGATTTCAAGCACGTTCTCGGTCGGGGAACGAAATTGTCGTTGACGGCCGGGCGGATGACGCTGAACCTGGGCTCCCGGCGGCTGGTCGCGGCGGATGATTATCGCAACACCACCAGCGGCTACACCGGTATCAAGGCGGATTTTGTGGGTCGGGGAGAGGTGAAGGCGACCTTCATTTATACGCTGCCGCAAATTAGGCTGCCCGATGACCCGCAGGCCTTGCGCGATAATGAGGTGCGGCTCGACCGCGAGAGCTTCGACCTTGTGCTGTGGGGCGGGCTGCTGTCAAAGGGGCATGCAGTAGGATCCGCCAGGGCGGAAATCAGCTATTTCCATCTGGGGGAGCGCGACTCCCCCCGTCGTCTGACGCGCGACCGCTCGCTCCACACGTTTGGCGGGCGACTGATCGCAGAACCACGGGCCGGCAAGCTCGATTATGAGGTCGAGGCACTCTACCAAGTCGGACATGTCAGCGCATCGCTTGCCCCCACCGCTACGCGATTGCCGGTCAGCGCTGGCTTCGTCCACGCCGATCTGGGCTATAGTTTCACAGGGCCATGGAAGCCGCGCCTTTCCGTCGAACTGGATTGGGCAAGCGGCGACAAGGCAGGCGGACGCTATGGTCGTTTCGATACGCTGTTCGGGATGCGCCGGGCGGACCTCGCGCCCGCCGGTCTTTACAATGCGGTTGCGCGCACCAACATCGTGACACCCGGCGTTCGGCTGGAGGTAATCCCAAGCAAGCGGCTGGATATGTTCGCGGTCTATCGCGCGATGTGGCTCGCGGCGAGCGAGGATAGTTTCTCGTCGACTGGTGTCCGCGATGCATCAGAACAGTCGGGCAGTTTTGCCGGGCATCAAATCGAGGCGCGCCTGCGCTATTGGCTGATCCCCTCGCGCCTCCGGTTAGAATATGATGGCTTGCTGCTCGCCAAGGGACGGTTCCTGCGCGATGCACCTAATGCCCCGCCAGAGCAGTGGACGCGCTATCATTCGTTCAATCTGACAGCGAGCTTCTGACGCGAATGGGCCGTGCTGTTGGCTTTGTCGTGTCTGAAAGGCAGCTTACGTCTTTTCATCTCGAAACCGCCATTTCGGCGGCGCGGCCCTTGCAACTCTGGGACGGCGGCGACCCGACCCGCTATGGAAACGGCCGGGTGGACGGCGGCCCCGGCGTCTGGCGCAACGGAGCGCTCAGTTGGACTGGCCAGGACGGAATCGTCAACGAAGCTGGAAAGGCCAATGGCTTTGCGATCTTCACCGGCAATAGCGGGCAGGTCCTGATCGACAATAGCGCCGGGGCGGTAAAAACCGGCGGATTGCAGTTCGCGACCGGCGGCTATGTCCTGTCGGGAGGCACCCTGACATTGGCGGGAGGGGATCGCACGGTCATCCGCGTTGGCGCCGGCAGCGTGAGGTGGTGCCGGATTTTGGACAGGGTGCTAGGCTAATGCCGACTAGAGGAATGGGACGAGGAAGCGCTATTCGGCGGATTTCAAGGCGAAGGTGGCGCTGGAAGCGATCCGGGGTGATCTGACGCTGGTGGAGCTGGCGGCGAAACACGGCATCCACCATACGATGATCGCGAGTTGGAAGAAGCAGGCGATCGAGGGGATGGCCGGCACGATTTCCGGTGCACCAGATATGGCCAGGGCATCGGGTGAGGCGGAGCTTGAGAAGCTTCACGCCAAGATCGGGCAATTGGTCTTTTGTAGCCAAGGCCTTGGGTCGCTGAGACTAATCGCCCTCGGCCCGATTCTCTTTGCCTGTATGACCGGCGTTTTTGGCCGCGACATCGTTTGCGGAGGGAGGAAGAAAATTGAACGTGATAAAGTTGAAATTTATGATTTCAGTGGGGCCGTCTGCGGGGTATCGGTGGGGGTATCGTCGGTGAGGAGAACCTATAATATCTATTAATATCAGATAGTTGATTTAAATTCCAAGGAGATGCCGGGTCACGCTCACCACCCTGATGCCGGGCGCAACGGACACTGAATTTTTCGCGCGCGCCGACATGCTGGACACGGATATCGGCCAGGACCCCGGCAAGGCCGATCCGGCCAAGGTGGCCCGCGACGGCTGGGATGCGATGATGGCGGGCAAGGGTCATATCGTGTCGGGGTGGAAGAACAAGGCGCAGGTCGCCGCCGCCGGGGTCGTGCCGCAATCCATGCTCGCGGAGCAGCATCGCAAGATGGCCGAGCCGGGCAGCGGGGACGATGCATAAGCGAAGGAGGCGATAATGACGGACAAGAAGCAGGAAAATCGGGATGAAATGCCTCGCGGTCCGCTCGGCGATGCCCGGCCGGACGCTGCCAGGGACGATAATCGGACGGGAGGCGGTCAGCCGCAGGAGAAGGTGGAGGACCGTCCCGTCGTCGGGACTGTCAAGCCCGAGGATTATCCCGCAGCGGATCGCACGCAATCGGCGCCCGCTCCCGATAAGAAGCCGGATTGACCGGGCGTTCCTCGTCCGGATCGGCGCCGCCCACGTCCGAATCGAGAAGGGTTTGCAGTTCGAATGCGTTCTCTATCGCAAAGCCCGCAGCCGTATTGTCCAGGATTACCCAGGTCTCCCGGCCTTTGGACATTTCATTCAACGCAGCGACGGACCAGGTTTCGAGGGCGGCGTGTTCGTACCGCGACCAATATATAGGCGGAGCGCCGTGCAGTCGGAAATAGGCAAGGCTGCCTCCGCCGCCGGGTCTGTCGGCGCCGGGTCCTAGCGGCGGATCGGCGGCGATCCGGCCAACCCCCATTTCGGCGAGCGTGGCGTCGACGTGCGGCGTGAACCAGCTGGCATGCCGCGGCTCGCACTGGATGGACGTGCCGGACTGATCACGCAGTCGTCTCAGCGCTGGAAGCAGCTCTTTCGAAAAGGCGAGGCTTGGCGGCAGTTGGACCAGAATGACGCCGAGCCTGTCGCCCAGGCCCTGCACCTCGTCAATGAAGCGGTTGGCCAGATCATCGCAATCCGCCAGCCTGCGCTCATGCGTGATCGCCTTGGGTGTCTTCACGGAGAATTGGAAATCCGGCGGGACGCTTGCGGCCCAACGCTGGTAGGTAGCTCGTCGATGAGGCCGGTAGAAGCTGCTGTTGATTTCCACCGCATTGAAGCGGCGAGCATAGCGTTCAAGATGCGTGCCTTTGCCCGGAAACTGCGAAGCGTATTGCGATGGGATAGTCCATCCAGCGGTTCCGACCCTGCTTATTCCAATTGCCATGGCCGTGTTAACGACTCTCCTCGTTCGAAGGTCCCAGATCGGTCTCTATTGGTAAGGCTTCACGCCTATTAATGACCTGCTCAAACGAGGAACACTGGAAGCAGCAATCATCGTTCCTGGGAATCCTGAATGTCGATCCGCGCTGCGATCATCCTCAGTAATCGGCGGGCACGCGCACATCGATTGTGCAATGAACGCCGTCCGCCTTAAGAGTATAGCTGGTGCGAGCCGCAAGCTGATAGGGCAGGGCGCGCTCGATCAATTCGCGGCCATAGCCGCCGCCCTTCGCATCGGCGCCCGGCTGGGGCATTCCGGACACGCCGCGTTCATTCCAGTCGACGAACAGCCGCCTTTCTCCGGGCGCGGGCTCGTGGACGTCCCATGATACGGTCAGACGCCCGCCGGGCTGGGACAGCGCCCCATATTTGACGGCATTGGTCGTCAGTTCATGCAAAGCGAGGGCAAGCGTCTGCACGGTCGCCGACCGCAGGGAAACGCCGGAAGGCCCTTCCAGCGTCACCTGCTCATGCTTTTTCCCTTCATGCAGCTCGACATGGGCCGATAGTTCTTCCCGCAGCAATATGTCGAACGCGACGCGTTGGCCGGTCTCGCGGCGGGAAAGCAGTCCCTGCACCCGCGCAAGCGCATCGAAGCGGTCGTTGATGCATTCGGCGAAATGTTCGAGCGAACGGCTCCCTTTCAACGTGCGCGCCGTAATCGATTGCACGATTCCCATCAGGTTGCGCGTGCGATGCTGCAATTCGCCCACCAGCACCTGCTGCTGCGCCTGCAACTGGACGATGTCGTCCACGTCCGTCGATGTTCCCAGCCATTCGAGCATCGGACTCTCGCCGGATCGCACAGGCACGGCGCGGGTGCGGAAATGGCGATAGCGTTTCTCCTCGGCGTGGAAAATCCGCGCTTCTATCTCCAGGCTGCCCGTCTGTTGCGCCCGCGTCCAGGCGGCGACAGCCGGTTCCCGGTCATCGGGATGGAGCATGTCAAGCCAGCCCAGGGCGCGGCTCGCTTCCTCGCTTTGCCCGGTAAAGGCGGTCCATTGCGGGCTGGACCAGGTCCATTGGCCGCTGTCCACGGCGCGCCAGACCAGTTGCGGCATGCCCTCTATCAGGGTGCGGAAGCGCAGTTCGCTCTGTTTCAGCGCATCCATGGCCACGCGCTGGTCATGCATGTCCGTCGCGGCGGCGAACCAGGCCAGAATGGCGCCGCCCTGATCGCGCATCGGTTCCGCCCGGATGAGGAACCAGCGATGATGCCCGTCGGCATTGCGGATGCGCTGCTCCTGCTGGAATGGCGTTCCTTCCAGCATCGCCTCTGCCCAGGCGGGCAGCGCGACGGCGCGGTCCAGCGGATGCAGCGCGTCGGTCCACGCCTGCCCCATCAGTTCATCGCCGTCGCGTCCGGTATATTCATGCCAGCGCTGGTTGAACCAATTGGCCTGGCCGCTCGCGTCGCTCCGCCATAACAGGTCGGGGACTAGGTCGGCGATCGTCCGCAGCGACCCCTCCGTCGAGCGAAGGGCGCTGTTGATATCGCGAATCTCGCGGGTGCGCTCCTCCACGCGGGCGTCCAGTTCCACATTGGCGTAGTGCAGGCTGGTGTTGGCGACTTCCAGTTCCTCGGTCAGAACCTGCAATTCCTCGAAGGCGACGCGCAATTCTTCTTCGGCCTGGCCCTGCTCCTCGATCAGCCTGGAGGGGGCGGGCGCGGGGGGAGGGGACGGGGAGGAGGGCTGGCTCGATCGGACCGATTGCAGATCGCGCGACAATTGGGCGACGCGGCGCCCCAGCCGGTCGCGATCCTCCATCAGATGCGCATTTTCCTCCAGCGCGGATTCCAGCGATGTGCGCAATTGCTCGATTTCATCGAGATGCCTGCCGCCTGCCGCCCCGGATGCTTCTGCCTTCTCGCTCATGATTTTCCCTGTCGCCGGGGGAGGTAACGCACGACCGCGAAAATGGCTCTAAATTAAGTCAAATCCCGTTGCACCTTTTTCTCCATCCGCTTCGTTCCCTGAAAGGAGAAGGCGGAATGCAGATGAGGGACATTATCGTGATCGGCGCATCGGCTGGGGGCGTCGACGCCCTGCGGCGGCTTTGCGCCGAATTGCCCGCGGACCTGCCCGCGCCGGTCTTCGTGGCGCAGCATCTCTCGCCCTCGGCGCGCAGCGTCCTTCCTCAATTGCTCGACCGGGTGGGGCCGCTCCATGCGCTTTGCCCGGTGGACGGACAGGCCATCGAGCCGGGCTATATCTATGTCTCCGCGCCGGATCTCCATATGCTGCTGCGCCCCGGCAGGATAATCATGCGGCGCGGCCCTTATGAAAACCGCACGCGTCCGGCGGTGAACGCCTTGTTCCGGTCGGCGGCGATTCATTATGGCGCAAGGACGATCGGCATCGTGCTGACCGGCCTGCTGGATGACGGCACAGAGGGATTGATCGCGATCAAGGCGGGGGGCGGGCTGTCCATCGTCCAGGACCCGGAGGATGCGGAATGGCCGTCCATGCCGCGCAACGCGCTCAAGCGGGACCATGTCGATCATGCCGTCCGGCTGGATGATCTGCCCGGTCTGCTGGCCCGGCTGGTGCGCGAGGAGGCGACCCCTACCATACCTCTGCCCGAAGAATATCTGATCGAAGACCGCATCGCTGCACAGGAGTTTGCTGTGGCCGAACCCCAGATCGTCACGCCGGGCAGGCCGAGCCACATGTCCTGTCCGGACTGCGGCGGCGTGCTGAATCATATCGAAAGCGACAACGAAATCCGTTTCCGCTGTCAGGTGGGTCATGCCTTCACGCCTTTGGGTCTGGCGGCGGCGCAGAGCGACGAGCTCGAACGGGCGCTGGCGGTGGCGGTGCGGACGCACCGGGATCGCATCCGCCTGTTCGATCAGATGCAGGACAGCGCCCGGAAACGCGGTCTGGACCATGCGGTAAGGCGCTGGACGGAGGCTTCGCGGGAAAGCGAACATATGATCGAGGTGCTGGAAGACGCGATGACCAGCCTGCGCAAGACGTCGAACGAGGGAGAGGGTTGACGCCGCTGCCCGACCGCTCGTAATGGCGGAGCAGCGCGGCCATTTCCGCGAGGGAACAGACATGGTCCACCGCGACGCAGGCGGCGGCCCTTCGCGGCATGGAGGGCGCGGTTGCCTCCGCCGGGTCCTGCACGATGCCGATGCCGCCCTTGTCCTTGATCGCGACCAACCCCGCCGATCCGTCGTTCAACTGGCCGGTCAGGACGATCCCCACCACCCGCCGCCCGAAAGCCGCCGCCGCGGAGCGGAAGAGCGGGTCTATCGCGGGCCTGCTGAAATTCTCCTTCGGCCCCCGCAGCAGCCTGATGCGGTCGTCCTCCACGATCATGTGCAGGTCAGGCGGCGCGACATAGATATGCCCGGCCCGTATCTCCTCCCCATCGCCGGGCTGGCCGGCGGGCAGAGGGCCAGCATGGTTCAACAGCTCTGCAAGCCGGCTGATGCCCGCGCCGACATGCAGCACGATCAGCACCGCCGCCTTCATGTCCGCCGGAAGCAGCGCCGCCAGCCGCATGAGCGCATCCACCCCTCCGGCGGACGCGCCGATGACGACGATGTTGCGGCAGGTCATGCATGGACCTTTCCATCAGCCTTCCCATTTGGGTGCGCCGGGATGCTCGCGGCCATCATACACCATCGCGACCAGGATCGCCGAAGTCTCTTCGGCGAAATATTGCAGGCGCAGTTCCGCCGGGAAAGCGAGTCCCTCCCCGTCGCGCAGCCTTGCGTCGATGACCAGTTCCGACTGCGCGCCATTGCGCAGCGGGGCGATGACCGCCTGCAGGTCGTCCGCCGCAATGTCCAGAAGCACGTCCGGCAGCGTCATTTGCGAAAGCTGATGCGCGTCCAGCCCCAATTTCCGCTGGGCGCCGTCATTCACCAGCAGGAAGCGCAGGCTCGCGGGGTCCAGAAAATAGATCTGGCTGGTGGAGGCGCCCAGAATCCGGCCGAGATACCGGGTATATTCCTCGCTGCTGCGCTCCTCCGTAATGTCCTGGAATACGATCACAAGACCGTGATTGCCGCCATTCTCGTCCAGCAGGCCGGTGACGCGGACCCGGCAGATGATGCGGCGGCCGCGCCTGTCCACTCCTTCCAGCTGACGTTCATTCTGATCCTCCGCGCCCGACTGCACCGCGATCATGCTGTCGCGCAGCTGCTGGACCGGCAGGCCGATGTCGAGCTTGTCGAAGCTGGTTCCGATCACTTCCTCGGCGCGCAGGCCCCAGCTATTCTCGCTCCACCGGTTCCAGCTCTGGATGCAATGGCGCGTATCGAGCACGACGATCCCCGCATTCATCGAGCGCAGCATGGATTCCAGATGCAGCCGGTATCCCGCGGCCTGCTCGGCCTGGATGCGCAACTCCTCGTTGACGGACTCCATCTCCTCATTGGAGGAGCGGGCCTCCTCGTTCAGCGTCTCCAGTTCCTCGTTCGTGGACTGGAGCTCCTCATTGGTGGTCTCCAGCTCCTCATTGGTGGACTGGAGCTCCTCATTGGTGGTTTCCAACTCCTCGTTCGCCGACTGAAGCTCCTCGATGGACTGTTCGAGATTTTCCTGCGCCGCCTCCAGTTCGCGCCGCAGCGTATGGATGCCGGTATGGTCGTGAAAGGCGAGCAATATGGCATGGACGCTGCCATCGGCGCGCTGGAGTGGGCGAATATCGATCGTAAGCCGCATCACCTCATTCTGGTTGAGGCGATATTCCTGATCCTCCAGCCTCAGGCCCCGGCGATTGCGGAAGGCCTCGTCGATCGGCCCCCTCAATTCGATCGGCCGGTAGGAAATGGGCAGGTCCTGGAAGGGGCGGCCCAGATCGGCTTCCCCGACCCCCAGCAGATGCCGCGCAGGCTGGTTGGCGAGCGCCACAGCGCCCGCATCGTCGATCACCAGCAGTGCGGTTCCCGCTTCGTTGATGATCGCTTCCAGCAGGTGCACGTCCGGCAAGGGCATGTCCAACCGGGTCGGGCGATTGGCGGTGAAGCTGCCGTTCAGAGGCCGCCGCCATTCCTGCGGCACTTTGGCGAAGATGCGGTGCTTCATGTCGACGGGGCGGAACAGGGATGATCGGGCCAGTTGCGTTTCCGCCTTGCCCAGGAACAGGAAGCCGTCGGGATTGAGCGCATAGTGCAGCCGGGGCAACACGACCGACTGGGTTTCGGCCTCCAGATAGATCAGCAGGTTGCGGCAGGCGAGCAGGTCGATGCGGGAGATCGGCGCGTCATGGACGACATTGTGGCGACCGAATATCACGCATTTGCGCAGTTCCCGCTCGAACACGTAATGATTATTGGTCCGCTCGAAATATTTTTCCAGTAGTGGGGCGGGAACGCTGTCCACCTCTCGCGGAGAATAGGTGGCGACGCGGGCGATCTTGAGCGCTTCCTCGTCCAGATCGGTCGCATAGATTTTCACGCGGCGGCAGAAATCCGCCATACCCAGCGCCTCGGCCAGCAGCATGGCGATGGAATAGGGCTCCTCCCCGCTGGCGCAGCCGACGCTCCAGACGCGGATCGGGCGGTCTTCATCGGTGCCCTCCAATATGTCCGGGATCACCTGGTCGCGGATCACGTTCCACGCATCCTCGTCGCGGAAGAAGGAGGTGACGTTGATCAGGACGGTGTTGAGCAGTTCCTCATATTCGCTCGGCTGCGCTTCCAGATAAGCGCGATAGGACATGAAATCCTCCGCATTCACCGCCTCCATGCGCAAGGTGATGCGGCGGCGCAGGCTGGTGCGCTTATAGCCCCGGAAATCCAGGCCACGGCTTTCCTGAATATGACGCAGCAGGGCTTCGAACTCAGGATCGGGGGCGGCTCTTTCGACCATCTATCTCTTTCGGCTCCGGTTTGGGTTGCTCCTTGCTATGCCCGAATGTGTCCGCCGTCCATGCAAGTCGGGCCTTGCGACGCCGAAATGGGCAGGAGTGCCCGTCAGCTTGATCCCGGTTAGTCTATTTTTCAGGAACGCTTGTCCAGCTGTCGAATTCTAGTCACGATGCGAAGGAAGGTTTTTGTCGTGGCAACACAGCTTGATTATCGTGAATCGCAATTTCTGCAGCAGCCTTTCCAGGAGGAGTTAAGTCACTGGAATCGTCGACGGCTTTCCCCTGGATTTCCGGAGGAGATGACGGGAGAAAGGTTCGATCTGGATCGGCGGATGCTGCGGCTCGAACATGGCTTCATCAATGAGCTTCGGGCGGAAATCAAGGAGGAAGCCGCGCAGGCGCCTGTGGACGCGACCGGATTTCTGCAATGGTTCGAGAATCTGAAGCAATCGGGGCCCGGGCAGAATGATCCTCTGTTCCCTTGGCTCGCGGATCAGGCGGACCGAGATGACATCCGATGGTTCCTTTCCCAGGAGGCGGCGGGCGAGGCAGGTTTCGACGATCTGGTAGCCTTCACCCAGGTAAAGTTGCCGCCACGCGCAAAACTTGAGCTTGCGCGCAATTATTGGGACGAAATGGGTCGCGGCAATCCCAAGGGGATGCATGGACCGATGCTGGGCCAGCTGGTGGACGTACTCGGTCTTGACGTGCATATCGAAGGCACTTTGTGGGAAAGCCTAGCCCTGGCCAATGCGATGACCGCGATGGCGACATCCCGTTGCTACGCCTGGCATAGCGTGGGCGCACTCGGCGTGATCGAACTAACCGCGCCCGGACGTTCCGCCTATACGGCGCGGGCCCTTCGCCGGATTGGCCTGAGTGGAAGTGAACGGCGTTATTTCGACCTTCACGCCGTTCTCGACATCAAGCATAGCCAGGACTGGAATGACGAGGCTATCGCGCCTTTGGTGGAGGAAGATCCCCGGCGCGCTACCGCCATGGCGGAAGGCGCGCTGATTCGCTTGCGATGCGGACAGCGCTGCTTCGAACGGTATCGCGCTCATTTCGGATTGCGCTGATATGGCCCCCCGGAGAATTTTGCTGGTCGAGGACGATCCCGCCATTGCGTCCGTCATCGCCGACCTATTGGAGAAAGGCGAATATGAAGTGGACGGGCCTTATGCGAGCTTGTCGGACAGCGCGGCAGCCGTAGCCGCTCGCCTTCCTGAAGGCGCGATACTCGATATCCGGTTGAAGGATGGTGACATCGGACTACTGGCCGACGACCTGGACCGGTACGATATTCCCTACCTGTTTTGCACCGGCGCCTTTTCCCATCCGATTATCGATGCCCATCCGGACGCGCCGCTGATCCCGAAAACTGCCTTGCATCTTCGTCTGGCTACGACATTGCGGAAGATGTTGCATTGAGAGACAGGCATGACGCCGAGTGGGTATTATTCTCCCTATGAAAAGGATCATCCATCGCCTGCTCCGGCGGGCGGGATAGAGCCGTGCTGATATGGTTGGTCAGATGACCGATCCGCTGGACTGTCTGGTGATCGGCGCCGGTCCCGCCGGGCTGACCTCCGCAATATATCTGGCGCGTTTCCATCTGAAGATAGGCATCGTCGACGCGGGCGGAAGCCGAGCCGCCATGATCCCCCTCACGCATAATCATGCGGGCTATCCTGGCGGTATTTCAGGCGAAGAACTTTTGAGGCGGATGCGGGAGCAAGCTGCGCAGTTCGGCGGCAAGGTGACTGCAGGCGTGGTGAGCGGCTTGGACAGGGACGGCGATATGTTCCTTGCACGCATGGGTGATGAAACATGGCGCGCCCATGCTGTCTTGCTGGCAACAGGCGTGGTCAATAATCGTCCCCGGATCGACCCAGAAACCCATGACATGGCGCTCCGTCGCGGCCTGCTGCGCTATTGTCCGATCTGCGACGGCTATGAGGCGACCGACCGCCGCATCGCCGTTATCGGGACGGGAGGGCATGGGTTGAAGGAAGCGCTGTTCCTCCGCCTCTATTCTCGCGACGTGACGCTGATCTCGCCGGAAGGGGAGCATGCCCTGTCACTCGACGAGCGGCGGCGGCTGGCTGAGGCGGGCGTGGAGATGCGGGACGGTCCCTGCGGCGCGCTTTATCTGGTGAGGGATCATATCATTGTTCCCACCCCTCAGGGGCCATCGGCCTATGAAACGCTGTACCCGGCCCTGGGATCGGTGATCCGATCGGAACTTGCGATCATGCTGGGCGCGCGGGCGACGGAAGAAGGATGCCTGATCGTCGACGATCATCAGCGCACGACGATTCCGGGGCTTTATGCCGCCGGGGACGTGGCAAAGGGTCTCGACCAGATCAGTCATGCAATGGGAGAGGGCGGCGTGGCGGCAACGACCATCCGTAACGATCTTGCGGAAAGAATATCCCTGTTGCGGGAGCGGCGGGGATCGGGCTGAAGTCGGACGAGCGCTCAATCCGCCTTTTCGAACGCCGCCGCCAGTTCCTCCAGCCAGACTGTTGCGGTGGAATCCGATGGCGCCCGCCAATCGCCGCGAGGTGAAAGCGCGCCTCCCGCAGAAACCTTGGGGCCATTGGGCAAGGCAGACCGCTTGAACTGGCTGGTGGCGAAGAAGCGGGTCAGGAAATTCTCCAGCCAGTGCTGGATCGTCGGCAGATCATAGGCCAGCTTCGCGCCATCCGGATAGCCGGGCGGCCACTCCCCCTTCGCCGCGTCGCGCCATGCATGCCAAGCGAGAAAGGCCACTTTGGACGGCGGCAGTCCCGCCCGCGCAATATGATGCAGGAAGAAATCGTTGAGCGCATAGGGGCCCACGCGCTCCTCCGTGCTCTGCATCGCGCCGCTTGCGTCGGCGGGCACCAGTTCGGGCGAGATCTCCGTATCCAGGATGGCGGACAATATCGCCTTGGTCGCCTCGTCGAACTGGTCGGTCGCGATGCACCACCGGATCAGATATTGCATCAGGGTTTTGGGCACGCCGCCATTGACACCATAATGGCTCATCTGGTCGCCCACGCCATAGGTGCACCAGCCCAGCGCCAATTCCGACAGATCGCCCGTGCCGACCACGAAGCCGCCATGGCGGTTGGCGAGTCGGAACAGATAATCGGTGCGCAGCCCCGCCTGCACATTTTCGAAACTGATGTCGTAGACCGGCTCGCCCCTGGCATAGGGATGATCCATGTCCTTCAGCATCTGCATGGCGACGGGCCTTATGTCGATCTCCTCCCCCGATGCGCCCAGCGCCCGCATCAGCGCCCAGGCGTTGGATCTGGTGTGCTCGCCCGTCGCGAAGCCGGGCATGGTATAGCCCAATATGGAGGAGCGGGGCAGGCCGATCCGGTCGCAAGCCTTGGCGGCGACGATCAGCGCATGGGTGGAATCGAGCCCGCCCGACACGCCGATCACGAAATGCTTGCCGGACGTGGCGCGAAAGCGCGTGACCAGACCCTCGACCTGGATGTTGAACGCCTCATAGCAATCGGCATCCAGTTGCAGCGGATCGGCGGGCACGAAGGGAAAGCGCCGCACATTGCGGAGGAGCCTGTCATCCCGCACCGGACTGCGGCAGCGGAAGCCGATGCTGCGAAACCGCCTTTCGGGATAGGCGGCAGCCGCCGCATTGTCGTGAAAAGTGCCGTTGCGCATCCGCTCCAGCCTCAGCCGCTGCACGTCGACATCCACATAGACGATCTCCGGCTGGTCGCCGAAGCGGGTGGATTCGACCAGTAGTTCGCCCATCTCATGCACCATTGCCTGCCCGTCCCAGGCAAGATCGGTCGTGCTTTCACCCATGCCCGCCGCGCTATAGGCATAGGCCGCGAGACAGCGCGCCGATTGCGCGGCCGAGAGCAGGCGCCGGTCCCGCGCCTTGCCGATGGTAATGTTGGACGCCGACAGGTTGCACAGGATCAGCGCCCCCGCCATCGCTCCAAAGGTGGAGGGCGGGAGCGGCCCCCAGAAATCCTCGCATATTTCTATGTGGAAGATGAAGTCCGCCATGTCCTCCGTCGCGAAGAGGAGGTCGGTGCCGAAGGGCGCCTTTCGTCCCGCCACCATGGTCTCCATCCCCGCCAATCCCGCTCCGGGTGCGAACCAGCGCTTTTCATAATATTCCCGATAATTGGGGAGATAGCTTTTGGGCACGACGCCCAGCAGTTGCCCGCCCGCCAGCGCCAGCGCGCAATTATAGAGCCGTCCCCCATGCCGGATCGGCGCGCCGACGAGCAATACCGGCAGATCGGCGCTGGCTTCGATCAGGCCGCCCAACTCCGCCTCCACCCGCTCAAGCAGAGCCTCCTGATGATGGAGATCGTCTATGGCGTAGGAAGAGAGGCACAGTTCGGGGAAAAGCACCAGATCGGCCCCCGCCGCACCCGCCTCGCGGGCCAGGGACAACAGGGCGGCGGCGTTGGCGCCCACGTCCGCGACGCTCGCGGCGGGGGTAGCGGCTGCGATCCGCACCAGCCCCTGCGGCCGGATCGAGGCGAAACGGTCAGTCATTGCCCAGCGCCTCCGTCATCATGTCCAGTGCCGTCCTGATGGCGGCGATCCTGACCGGCCCTCGACCGATATCGCCCAGATGCAGGTCGCGATGGGCGGTCCCGCCGCCGCGCCGCGCGCAGGCGAGATGCACCAGCCCGAATTCCTCGCCGTCCGGAGCGGTGCTCGCATAGCCGGTGATCGCCAGCACGATGTCGGCATAGGAAGACTCCATCGCCCCCAGCGCCATGGCGATGGCGACTTCGCGACTCACCGCGCCGCAGGCTTCGATCCGTTCGCGGGAAATGCCCAGCAATTCGCATTTAGCCTCTTCGCTATAGACGATGAAGCCCCGTTCGAACGCATGGCTCGCGCCCTCGACATCGGTGAGCAGCGACGCCAGCAGCCCGCCGGTGCAGCTTTCGGCGGTCGCCAGCTTCAACCCGGCCTCGCAACATGCGCGAAGCAGCGCCTCCGCCGCCTGCTCGACCGCATTGGGAAGCGCGGGGGAGAGAGTTTCGGCGGGTCCTTCCATCACGTCTTACATCACTCCCTCTGTTTGCGGCCCTGCCACGTTCGCTTATTTCCCCTGATCCCTGGGTTCGTCTTCGGAAGCTGTCCGACCGGCGCGGCTGTCCTTCTCCTCGCCCCGGCGCGTCATCGTTTCGGGATTATAGTTGGAGGGGATCGCGCCGCCGCTCGCCGGATCGCGTTCGGGTTCGCGATCCAGCGTATCGCTCGGCCGTCGTCCCGCGCCGGGAGGCTGGTTTTCGGTGGAGATATTGGGATCGCGGGTGTGACGGGTGGGGACTGTACGTTCGCTTCGATATTTTTCTTCCATGGCTTCCTCTCCTCTTGTCTACCCGCGCAGGAACGCCAGAAGATCGCCGTTCAGCCGGTCTGGCGCGGTGGCGAACAGGCCGTGCGGCTCGCCTTCATATTCGACCAGTTGCGCGCCCGGAATGCCCGCCGCCGCAGCCCGGCCGCTGGGATCGATCGGCACGGTCCTGTCGCCGGTCCCGTGAATGATCAGCGTGGGCACGTCGAAGGCGGCAAGATTGGCGCGAAAATCCGTGCGGCCGAAGGCATGGATGCAGTCGATGGTCGCCTTGGGGCTCGCCATGATCGCCAGCGCGAAGGTCCAGTCGAGCAGGGCGCTGCTGACCGGCTTCGACACCAGCCCGACGCCGTATAAGCTCTTGGCGAAGGTCTGGAGGAAGGCGAAACGATCCTCGCGCACCTGCGCCTGCATCTGGTCCAGCACCGATTCATCGACGCCGTCGGGATTGCTCTCGTCCTTCAGCAGATAGGGCACGACGGAGGAGACCAGCGCCACGCGGTAGATCCTGGCCGATCCTTGCCGCGCCAGATAGCGCGCTATCTCTCCGCCCCCCATGGAAAAGCCGACGAGCGAAACCCTGGAGTCGCCGGCATGATCGATCACCGCCGCCAGATCGTCCGCGAAGACATCGTAATGATAGCCGTCCGCCGGATGGCCCGACTGCCCAAAGCCGCGCCGGTCATAGGTGATCACCCGATAGCCAGCCTCCAGCAGCGCAAGCGTTTGATATTCCCACATGTCGCCGCTGAGCGGCCAGCCATGGATCAATATGACGGCCGGGCCGGAGCCCATATCCTTGACGTGGATGGCGTGGCCTTGATCGGTCTGGATATGCATGGGCGGGTTCCTTCGGAAGGGGACGGACGGGCAACCGGCGAACGGGCCGCATCGTTCCACGGATTCGCCGGGCCATCGGCGTCAACCGGCCTTTCCGCTAAAACAGGTTATGCATCGGGGCGAACGTCACAGCAGCCAGCTCGACGCCATGGACAGGGCGCAGAGGAATGTGACGCCGGTGGTCGTCCATCCCAGCATATTGGTCCAGCGGCCGTTGGTCCGCGCCCCGACCACGCCCGGCCTGTTGGTGAGCAGCATCATCAGAAATAGCAGCGGCGGCACGGAAAAGCCCTGGACGATGCCCGACCAGACCAGCGCCTTCATCGGGTTGAAACCCAGGAAGTTCAGCATGACCGCCAGCAGCGTGACGGCAGCGATGATGGCGTAGAACAGCCTGTTCTCGTCCGGCGCGTCGTGCAGGCTGCCTTCCCTGCCCAGCCCTTGCACCAGATCATAGGCCGCGCCCGTCGTCATGACCGGCACTGCCAGGAATCCCACGCCGACGATGCCCGCGGCAAAGAGCAGCTTGGCGGCTTCTCCGGCGACCGGCTCCAGCGCGGCGGCGGCGTCCGCGGCGCTTTCGATGCCGGTCTTTCCGGCGGGATGCAGGGTGGCGCCGGTAGCGAGCAGGATGAAATAGAGGATGATGTTGGAAAAGATCATGCCGGTCAGCGCGTCGCGGCTCGTCCGCTTCATTTTGGCGGCGCTGGCGCCCTTGCGCTGACGCAGGCGGCGGCGGCCGTTGGCGATCTGCTCCTCCACCTCCTGATTGGATTGCCAGGTATAGATATAGGCGGAGAGCGACGTGCCGATGCAGGCGACGATCAGCGACAGCGATTGCGCATCGATCTTCAGGCCGGGGACGAAGGTCGCGCGTAGCACTTCCGCCGGATCGGGCCGGGCCATGACCGCCGCAGCCACATAGGCGAAGAGGATGAGGGCGAGCCAGCGGAACACGCGCCGGATGAGGGTGTAGGACCCCCAATATTGCAGGGTGAAGATGACCGCTGCCGTGCCCGTGACGATCAGGGGCACGGGGACGGGCAGGAACAGGCCCAGCGCCGCGCCAATGCCGCCCAGGTCCGCCGCCGCCTCTATGATGTTGCCGACGCAGGCCAGCGTCACCAGCGGCAGCAGCAGCCAGCGCGGAAACTGGTCGCGGATGCAGGCGAACAGGCCCTTGCCATAGACCTGCCCGATCTTCGCGGAAAGATAGACGACGACATACATCATCGGCAGCAGCACCGGCGCGACCCAGAGGAAGGCGAGGCCGTAGCGCGCCCCCGCGCTGGCATAGGTGCCGATGGCGGAGGGATCGTCATCCGCCGCGCCGGTCACGATGCCCGCGCCGACGATCTTCATCAGGCCTGGCCTGGGCCTGTCGACCGGCGTTTCGGCTTCCAGCGGTTCGCGGATCGGGGCGGTCAATTCTCACCTCGCGGGGACAGGAGCGTCGTTCAACACGAAGCGGACGATCACGGGTTCATCGCCGCTAACGCAGGATAGCGGCAGCCATCATTTCGATCGTTCAGGCCCGCAATGCCGGAACCTGCCCCCGGACCGGGGATTGGGGGCGTCATGGCGGACAGCAAGGCAGATTGGATCGCTTCGATGCGAAGGGCGGACTTTGCCGCCGCCTGGGCCATCGCGCAGCGCCATATGCAGGGGCGGGACCCGGCGCGGCGGGACGATCCGGCGCTCCCCTATCATCGACGCTGGGTGTGGGATGGGCGGCCCTATGACGGGCGGCATTGCCTGGTGCGCTGCTATCATGGGCTGGGCGACAGCATCCAGTTCGCGCGCTTCCTGCCGCTGCTGGCGGAGCGCGCCGCTTCCCTGACGGTGGAGATGCAGCCGAGGCTAATCGATCTGATGGCGGACGGGCAGGGTGCTATGCGCTTCGTCCCGTTCGACGAAGCACGGCCCCTGCCGCCGTCGCAATGCGATCTGGAGATCACCGAGCTTGATTTCGCGCTCCGGTCGACGCCCGCCGATGCGGCCATGCCCTATCTTTCCGCGCAAAGAGCGGTCCTGCCGGGGGGAAGCGTGGGAATCTGCTACGGCGCGGGCGGATGGGACCCGGCGCGGTCGGTCCCGCCGGAACTGTTCGCGCCCCTTTGCGACCGTGCGCCCTGCATCAGCCTGATGCCGGAGCCGACATCGCTTCCCGTCCTCAATCCCGCCGGTTGCCCCTATGACATGCGGGCGACGGCGGCCTTGGTCGCCGGGGCCGGTCTGATCGTCACCGTCGACACGATGATCGCGCATCTGGCGGGCGCGCTGGGCAAGCCGGTCTGGCTGCTGCTCAAGTCCGATCCGGACTGGCGCTGGCCCTTGGGAGAGCGCTGGACGCCCCTCTATCCCTCCATGCGGGTCTATGCCCAGCCGCGCGCCGGAGACTGGGAAGCCGTGCTGGCGAAGGTCCTGCGCGATCTGGCGGTCCATCCCGCCGCCCAGGCGGAAGAGAGATGAAAAGCATGGAATTCATGCCGACCCCCGCCGTCCCCGTTTCATGGGGCGAATTGCTGGACAAGATGACGATCCTGCACATCAAGCAGGCCCGCATCACGGCCCCCGCCGCGCTCGATCATATCGCGAAGGAATATCGCCTGCTGAGCGCCCTGGGCGCGCCGGCCTTGCAGATCGGCCCAGTCGGCGCGCTGGTCGAAAGACTGCGAAAGGTGAACGAGGCGCTGTGGGACATAGAGGATGCGATCCGCGAGAAGGAGGCGGCGGCGCAGTTCGACCCGGACTTTATCGGCCTCGCCCGTTCGGTCTATCGAATGAACGACAGGCGCGCCGCGATCAAGCGGGAGATCAACCTGCTGCTCGACTCCGAACTGGTGGAGGAGAAAAGCTATGCCTGTGCGGGCTGAACTTCGGCTGAGGGACGATCCGGCGGTTGCGGCCCGGCGGCTGGGCATACTGACCTTCCATCGCTGCATCAACTATGGCTCCTATTGGCAGGCGCGCTGCCTGGTCGAGGGGCTGCGCGCCATGGGCGCCGATGCGGTGCTGCTCGACCATGAATCGCCCCATGCCGCCCGCGCCGAGCTGCGCTGCGCGCTCAGCCCGATCCTGCCGCAGCGCACGGCGCGCAGCGATTTCCCCGCCTATGCGGAAAAGACGCGGAAATTCCATCGCGCCTTCGCCCGCCTGCCTTTGTCGCGCCGCTTTCCCATCGACCGCCCGCAGGAGATGGAGGAATATGACGCCGTGATCGTCGGCAGCGATGAGGTGTGGAACCTGCGCCATCCCTGGTATGGCGGCTGCTCCACCTTCTACGGCGCGGGGATCGCCAGGCCGCTGATCAGCTATGCGGCGAGCTTCGGCAATCATGATGCGTCGGAGGGCCTGTCCGGCGATTGGGCCGGACGGCTTGGCCATTTCGCTTCGCTCTCCGTGCGGGACGAGAACAGCCGCAGGATCGTCCACGCCGCGCTGGGGCATGATCCGGCCATCGTGCTCGATCCCTGCCTGCAATTTCCCGCGCCGGCGATGCGCAAGCCGGCGGACGGCGAGGGGGACCGCTATGTCGCGCTTTACGGGCATAATTTTCCCGGCTGGTTCAGCGCTTCCATAAGCCGCTGGGCAGCGCATCGGGGGCTGCGCATCCGCAGCGTCGGCTATCGCAACGACTGGGCCGACGAGCAATGGCTGAGCGCAGGCCCGACGGATTTCGCCGAACTGATGGCCGGGGCAGAGGCTGTCTCGACCAATTTCTTCCATGGCTGCGTCTTTGCCCTGCTCAACCGACGGCCCTTCATCGCCGCGCCATCCGCCTATCGCCTCAACAAGGTGCGCGATCTGCTGCGCGGGTTGGGCGCGGAGCGGCACATGGTGTTGTCGGAGGAGGACGACAGCGGCATCGCGCAACGCCTCGACGGCCCGCCCGCCGCTGTCGTGCAGGCGCGCATCCGCTACTTGCGAGAGCAGTCCAGGGCATTCCTGCGCGATGCGCTGGGGGCATCATGAAAGAGGGTAGCGTCAGCCCCCGCGACATGACGTCATCCGGCCTGTGCACGGGATGCGGCGGCTGCGTGGCGCAGGCGGGGCGGGGGGATGCGCGGATGGACTGGAACAGGGAAGGGCAGCTCAATCCTGTCGGCCGCGCTGAGTGGCGCCGGGCGCGCACCGACCGCTTCTCTCGCGCCTGTCCCTTCTCGCCGCTTGCGATGGACGAGGATGAGATCGCCGCCCAGCACTTTGCCGGGGCGGCGTGGCTGGACCCTGCGATCGGCCGTTTCGACGGCGCCTATGCCGGTCATGCGCTGGAGCCGGGCTATCGCGAACAGGGCAATTCGGGCGGGATGACAAGCTGGGTCGCGGCGGAGCTTTTGCGGCGGAAAATGGTGGACGGTGTCGCCCATGTGGCGCGCGCCGATCCGGCGGCGGACGGGCGCCTGTTCCGCTATCGCATCGCCCGCGACCTGCCCGCGCTGAGGGAGGGCGCGCAGTCGCGCTATTATCCTGTCGACATGGCCGAAGTGCTGCGGGAGATGCGTGAGATTCCGGGGCGCTATGCGATCGTCGGCATTCCCTGCTTCATCAAGGCGGCGCATCTGGCGCGCATGCAGGACCCGCTGCTGCATGATCGCATCGCCTTCACTCTGGGGCTGGTGTGCGGGCATATGAAGAGCCGCCACATGGTCGACAGTTTCGCCTGGCAGATAGGCCTCGATCCGGCGGCGGTGACGCGGATCGACTATCGCGTCAAGGACCCGTCGCGCCCGGCCAACTGGTACAGGGCGCGGCTTGCGGACCGGAGCGGCAACCAGCGGGCGCGGGACTGGTGGCATCTGGTGGATGGTGATTGGGGATCGGGCTTCTTCCAGAACCGCGCCTGCGATTATTGCGACGATGTCATGGCGGAGACCGCCGACATAAGCTTCGGCGATGCCTGGGCGGAGCCCTTTTCCTCCGACGGACGGGGCAATAATGTCGTGGTGGCGCGGTCGGCGGCTCTCCACGCTCTCTTGCGGAAAGGAATGGCGGAAGGGCGGATCGCCCTGACACCCGTGGACGCGGCCTTTGTGAAGGAAACGCAGGCGGCCGGTTTCCGCCAGCGGCGGGAAGGGCTCGCCTATCGTCTCTCATGGCGCAAGGCGGGGATAAGGCCGCGCAAGCGCGTGACGTCAGATCGCAAGGGCCTGACATGGCGGCGCAAGCTCATCTACCGGATGCGGCGTCGCATCAGCCGGGGGAGCGTCCGCATGTTCCGCCTGGCGAGGGCGATAGGGCAGCCCGGCCTGTTCCTGCTCTGGGGCCGGGCAATGCTGACCCTCTATCATGCGCTCACCTATTCGCGAGGCTGGCTGGGCAGGCTGTGCGACCGGGCGGAAGGCGTTTAGCCATCGCGTTCGACGAATTTGCTGAAGCGGCTGACTTCCCCTTCCTTCGTCTTGTCCTGATAGAGGAAGGCCAATTCATTATCATCGAAGATTTTGAAGAATTCGTCCCAGCCGATCTCGTCCAGCGCATCGTCCTTGTCTCGAAAATCGACACGCAGCAGGCCGCCGCCCTTGCCACTGCCTTCCGTCGCCTTGACCACGGAGGGTCGTCCGCCCCGATCCTCTATCCATTTGCGGATGACGTCATGATCGGTGGTAGTGTCGGATGTGCTCATTGCAAACTCTCCTTTGCTGTTCAGCCGCACGCCGCGGCGTAAATGCCGTCCAGAACCTCCGCCGCAGGCACAAATTGCTCGCATGCGGGATCGAAGGAGGGCGACCGGGCGAGCCTTTCCGCCCAGGCCCGCGCTATTTCCCCGCCCCACCTGTCGCCCGGCTCGGCCAGCATCTCCCGGCTGGTGCCGCGATAGAGCTGTGCCTGAAAATCGTAGAAAGAGCCGCCGACATTGCGGAAGGACGCGCCGCCCTGGCTGCCGTGAAATTCTGCGGCGATGACCGCGTCCTGTCCGGCGTGGAGATACCAGGAGCAGGCGATGCGCACGACGCCGCCGCCCTTCAGCCGCAGCGTGGCGAGGCCATAATCCTCCACCTGCGCCGTCCGGTCCGAAAGCGGCTTGCCCCTGCTGAACAGGTCCGCCGCAATTTCCTCCACCTCCGGGAAACCGAGCGTCCAGAGCGCGAGATCGATCAGATGGATGCCCAGATCGATCATGCAGCCTCCGCCCGACAGCGCGGGATCGTGGAACCAGGGCTTGTCGGGGCCATAGGCGTTGTGGAAGCTGAGGTCGACCGCATGCACATGGCCCAGATCGCCTGCGCGCACCCGTTCATATATGGCCCGCATGGCGGCGGTTCCACGATAGGACAGGTCGACGCCCAGCAGGCGGTCGACCTTGCGCGCCGCATCGATGACGGCGCGCACTTCGGCGGCTGAACGGCCGAGCGGCTTCTGGCAGAACACCGCGACGCCGCGCTCCAGCGCCGTAATGGCCTGTTCGGCGTGGAGGGCGCTGGGTGTCGCGATCACGATGCCGTCGAGCGGCTGGCCGAGCAATGCGTCGAGTGAGGGAAGCCGCGCCGCGCCGGGCGCGAGCAGGGCTGCGTCGGCGCTGTTGCCGGGCAGGGTGTCGGCGATGGCCGCCGCCTCGACGGCGCCGGTCGCCAGCATCGCCTCCATGCGGTTGCGGCCGATCCAGCCCACGCCCAGAAAGCCGATGCGCGGGCGGGCGAGAAGCGGGGTCGCCACCGGTGAAAGGGCAAGGGTCATGAGACGATAATCGCTTTCACAAAGCCCTCCGGCTTGTCGCGGGTGGCGTCCAGCGCTTCGTCGAGCCGTTCCAGCGGATAACGATGGGTGCAGAGCGGCCCCGGATCGAGCCGCCCCGAAGCAACCGCCTCCACGGCCATGCGCATTCCCTCCGCATAGATGAGCAGGTCGCGTTCATGGGCGTTGACGACATCGATTCCGCGCCAGTTCCACAATTGCATATCGACCTGCCTCGACCCGTCCTGATGATAGCCCGCGACGATCAACTTCCCGCGCTCCGCCGTCAGTTCGCCCGCCAGATCGAGCGGCCATTGCTTTCCCGCCGCCTCGATCACGCGCTCGCACAAGCGACCGCCGGTGAGCGCGCCAACCTGGTCGATAATGCCCCGATCGTCCATGACGATGGTTTCCGCCGCGCCGTAACGCCGCGCCAGGGCGAGCGAGGAAGGACGCCGCGAAATGGCGACCACCCGCGCGCCCGCATCGGCGGCGAGACGGGTGAGGATCGCGCCTAGAAAGCCGATGCCGATGATCGCCACCGTCTGGCCCGGCCTTATGTCGGCGCGGCGGAAGATGTTGAAGGCGCAGCCCAGCGGCTCGCCCGGAAAGGCCATGCCGTCGAGCGCGGGGGGCAGGGGCACCACCGCATCCGCATCCGCTATGTCGAACTCGGCATAGCCGGCATAGGAGAGGGCGGCGACCCGCTCCCCCGTCTTTAGGGAGGTCACGCCCGGTCCGAGCGCGTCGATTATGCCCCAGCCTTCATGGCCCAGCGCGCCCGGTTCCATGGGAAAGGCCTGCCACTCCGGCCCTGCCCAGGGCGTTAGGTTGGAGGCGCAGACGCCGCATCCCTCCAGCCGGATGCGGACTTGCCCCGCGCCGGGCTGCGGCATCGGCACGCGGGCGAGCCGGACAGAGCCCGGCCTGGTGACGATGGCGGCCCGCATGGTGGCGGCAGCCGCGCTCGCCCCGTCCGTCGGGCGGGGGGCCATGGGGTTGGCCGTCAGCATCTCGCTCATTCCGCCGCCAGGGCCATCGCGCCCTCCCCATGGATGAAGGCATCCAGCGCTTCATGGGCGCGGTCGTCGGTCATCTGGATCGGCGGATGCTTGCAGAAATAGGCCGCCGCCGGATGGACGGGGCCGGCCAGCCCCCGGTCGAGCGCCAGCTTGGCGCAGCGGATCATGTCGATGGCGACCCCCGCGGAATTGGGGCTGTCCTCCACCGACAGGCGCAGTTCCAGGTTCATCGGCACGCCGCCGAACAACTGGCCTTCCATGCGCAGGAAGCAGACCTTGTTGTCATTCTGCCATGCGACATAGTCGGACGGGCCTATATGGATATTATCGTCCTCCAGACGCTGCTCGGCGACCGATTGGACTGCTTCGGTCTTGGAGATTTTCTTCGACCGGAGCCGCGTGCGGTTCGACATGTTGAGAAAGTCGGTATTGCCGCCGGTATTGAGCTGATAGGTCCGCTCCAGCTTCACCCCGCGCTTGGCGAACAGGTCGGTCAATACGCGATGGACGATGGTCGCGCCCAGCTGCGCCTTGATGTCGTCGCCGATGATCGGCACGCCTGCGCGCTCGAACCGATCTGCCCAGACCGGATCGCTGGCGATGAAGACCGGAATATTGTTGACGAAGGCCACGCCTGCTTCCAGCGCGCATTCGGCATAGAATTCGCTCGCCTCCTGTGATCCGACCGGCAGGTAATTGAGCAGCACCTCCACCCCGGCGGATCGCAGGCGCTCTATCACGGCTTCTTTCGAAGGTTCGGCCATGTCGGCGGGCAGGAAGGTGCGGTCTTCGGCATAATCGCTCATATGCTCGGCATAGCCGTCCAGCATGCGGCCCATCTCGACGCGCACGCCGCTTGGCTTCACCTTCGGGCAGAAGACCTGCGTGCAATTGGGCTTCGCGAAGATCGCCTGCGCGACGTCGCTGCCGACCTTGCGCCGGTCTATGTCCCACGCGGCGGCGATGTGGATGTCGCAGGGGCGATAGCCGCCCAGATCCCAATGCATCAGGCCATGATGGTCGTTGCTTTCGGCGCGATAGTGCGACAGGCCCTGCACCAGCGAACTGGCGCAATTGCCGACGCCGATTATGCCGATATTGATGGCTGGCCGGGCGGGTGGGGCGATATGTTTCATGGCGCGTCTCCGTCAGGCGGTGCGGGCGATGGGAAGGCCAGCCGAGGCCGGGGCGTAGCGGTCGATCATCCAGGCGCAGAAATCGGCGAAGGCCTGCGGCTCATGGACCGCGCTGCTATGGTGCGGCGCGATGCCCAGATGTTCGGGCGTGAAGCAGAAGGTGACGGTCAGGTCGAACGGCGCCAGCGCCTCCATCTGCCGGTCGAACCAGTCGATCGCGCCGGGCCGGAAACTGTCCGCCCAGCTAAGCCCGGTGCGCAATTGCCGGACGCCCAGCCGCTTCATCCAGGCAACGGCCTCGTCCAGCCGGGGGTCCTGGAAATGGAACCATTGCATCAGGCCCATCCGGTCCGCGACCTTGGCATAATCCTCCAGCGCCGGTTTGGGCGTGCCGTCCGCCCGGATGAGGCCCATGTGGAAATGGCGGTAATAGCTCGACCCCTCCGCCTCCCGGTGCCGAGTGGTCGCCCCCCATTGCTGTGGCAGGTCGTAGAGGCTGTACCAGAAGATGCGCGGCACGCGGCCGATCAGAAGCTCCGCCGTGCGGTTGAGGCCGAAACATTGTACCTCGTCCGCGCCGAAGGAGCCGACGCCCACCTCCGTTACCCAGACCGGCTTGTCGGGCACGACCGCCTCGATCTCCGCGATCTTGGAAGGCCAGTCGTGGATCGGCCACAGGTTCCAGTCGAGCGGAAAGCCATGCACCGCGACCACGTCGACGACATTGAGAGCACCCAGGCCGCGCATCCGGTTCACCCAATGCGGGTCGATGGGCGACATGCCGCCCAGCACACGGGTAACGGCCGGATTCGCGTCCGCGATGGCGGCGCCCGCGCGGATGACCATGTCGCCGTAGAGCGCCCAGTCAGGGTCGATTTCCAGGTCCCAATGCGATTTGTTGTTGGGCTCGTTCCAGATCATCGCGGCTTCGATCATGCCTGCGGTTCCTCCCGGTCGCCTCGCGCCGGATAGACCGCCGCGCCGCCCATTTGCTCCGCATAGGGCACGGGCGCCGCGCGGCAGAGATAGACCTCCTCCTCCGGCTCCGCCTCTATGGCGAAGCCTGCGGCGCGCAGCAGCGCCTGGGAACAGGCCTTGTTGGGCGCCCACCAGTTGGTCCAGTCATGCGCGAACCGGCGCTCGATGAAATGCATGCGCGGAAAGGCGGGATTGTCGAAAAATCCGGGCGGCCGGTCGGTGCCGGGCACATGGAAGGGATGATCCTCCGGCACCAGCAGCACGTCCGGCGATCCCTGCTGCATCGTCTGGAACAGCAGCATGTCGCTCGCCGCATGCTCCCGGATCAGGTCGAGCGCCAGCAGCGGATGGCGCAGGTGATAGATCACGCCCATGAAGATCACGAGGTCGAAGCGGCGCCCCAGCCTGCCTACGTCGTAAACCGACAGGTTGCGGAATTCGATGCCGCCGAAGCCCAGCGCATCCGCTGCGAAGCGGGCCTGCGCCAGATAGCGTTCGTCGGAATCGATGCCGACCACCTCCGCCGCGCCCCGGCGCTTCATTTCGATCGAATAGAAACCCGCATTGCAGCCGATGTCGAGCACGGACTTGCCCGACAGGTTGGAGGGCAAGGCGTCCGCGAAGCGCGCATATTTGAAGGCGGGATAGTCGCCGAGAAAATGATCGGGCGCGGTCTCGACGCCGCCGATCCGCAGATTATGGAACCATGGCCCCAGCTCTTCGATCTGGCGTCGCAACAGCTCTTCCTCCTTGGGGCGGGCGGCGATGTTCATGCTCTTCATGCGGGCACCTCGTTCAAACGGGTCACGCGCGCGCCGGATTCCCCGACGCTCACCGTGCTGATGGAGCCGGGATCGACGTCGAACCGCAGCAGATTGTCGAGGCTGAGGCCCAGATAATGCGCGACGATGCCCCGGATGATGTCGCAATGGGTAACGCACAATATGGTCACGCAAGGCTGTTGCCGGGCGGTGCGTTCGATATGGCGGACTGCCCGGTTCACGGCTTGCTCCATGCTCTCGCCGCCCGGCGCCTGCCCGGCAGCCCGGCGGCGGTTCCAGTCGCTCCAGCGCGGATCGCCCTCCAGGTCGATGAAGCACCGTCCGCTCCACGATCCGAAATCGACCTCATCCAGTTCGGGTACGATGCGGAATTCCAGTCCGCATGCGGCCGCGATGATGGAGGCCGTTTCCACGGTCCGGCCGCGTGGGCTGGCGTGGATCCCGGTCACGGGTCCCAGTCCCGGCCAGCTTGCCACGCCTTCAGCCTGCATGCGCCCTTCGCCGGTAAGGGGCGAGGCACCGGAGCGGCCGCTCAGCACCCGTCCGAATTCGCCATGCATTCCATGTCTTATGAGATGGAAGCAGGCGTTCGCGGGCTGATGGGAAGAAGGCAGCATCAACATAGATGCTGTCTAAAGGTGCCGGAATGCGTAAAGTTCCTGCAAAGAAACCATTGATATTGTGAATGGATCAATCGATAAAACCTATGTTTACGATAGATATACTATGTTATTCTTATATATTTATGTTCTGATAATCAGATCATCATTGAAGATATTCAGGGGAACAAGGCTGTAGAAGAAGATGTTCCTGCTGCCGTTATCTGAATTTCCTGCATGAAACGATCCGCCCTTCGGCGCGATCCGTTCGCATTCATTGGAGGGGACAGGCCGTGGAGAAGATAGTCGTCACTGGCGGCGCCGGGTTCATCGGACGCGCAGTCTGCCGGGAACTCCTGTCACGCGGCCATGAGGTCCGCGTTCTGGACAGCCTGATCGAACAGGTTCACGGGCAGGGCGAAAGGCCTGCCGAACTCGACGCGCAGGTGGAGCTGGTACAGGGCGATGTCCGCAACGGCCATGTCGTCGAACGTGCGCTGCGGGGCGCCGACGCCGTCATCCACCTTGCGGCGGAAGTGGGCGTCGGCCAGTCCATGTATGAGGTAGAACGCTATACCTCCGTCAACGAAGTCGGCACGGCGGTCCTGTTCGAACGGCTGATCGAACGCCCCGTACGGCGCGTCGTCACGGCCTCCTCGATGAGCATCTATGGCGAGGGTCTCTATCGCGACGCCGATGGAGAGACGGTGCAGGATGCGGAGCGCGGCGCGCTTCGCGACGACCAGCGGGTATGGGATCCGCTCGACCGTTCCGGAAGGCCGCTGACGCCGATCGCCACGCCGGAATGGAAGCGTCCCAATCTCGCCTCCGTCTATGCGCTGGGCAAGTTCGCGCAAGAACGCATGACCCATATCATGACCGCGCCCTATGGCATGGAGGGCGTGTGCCTGCGCCTCTTCAACGTCTATGGGCCGGGGCAGGCGCTTTCCAACCCCTATACCGGGGTGCTGGCCATATTCGCCGCCCGCCTGCTCAACGGGCAAAGGCCGATGATCTTCGAAGATGGCGAGCAGCGGCGGGATTTCGTGCATGTCGACGATGTGGCGCGGGCCTTCGCCGATGCGCTGGAACTGCCGCAGGCGGCGGGCGGCACCTTCAACATCGGATCGGGGCAGGACAGGTCGGTCACCGAAGTCGCCCGTAAACTCGCCGCCGCCATGGGGCGCGACGGCATGGAGCCGGATATCGTCGGCAAGGCGCGCACCGGGGACATCCGGCATTGTTTCTGCGACACGCGCCTTGCCGAAGAAGCGCTGGGCTTCAGCGCCCGCTGGGATTTCGGCGAAGGTCTTGCCGAACTGGCCGAATGGGTGGCGCGCCAGACCGCTGAGGATCGCGTCGGTCAGGCGCGGGCGGAACTGGAGATCAGGGGCCTGGTGGCATGAGCGGCGCGGGCAAAAGGCCGGTGCTGGTGACCGGCGGCGCCGGGTTCATCGGTAGCAATATCGCGGATCGCCTTGCATCGGAGGGTGAGCATGTCATCATCTATGACTCGCTCGCCCGGCCCGGCGTGGATCGCAATCTTTCATGGCTGGAGCAGCGGCACGGCGCGGCGATCATCCCGGTCATCGCCGACATTCGTGATGGGGCGGCGCTGGCGCGGGCGGTGGGGCGGGCAAAGGCGGCCTTTCACATGGCCGCGCAGGTCGCCGTGACCACCAGCCTCGCCGATCCCCGCGAGGATTTCGAGATCAATGTGCAGGGCACGCTGAACCTGCTGGAGGCCGCGCGGCGTTGCGCGACGCCGCCGCCTGTCATCTTCGCCTCCACGAACAAGGTCTATGGCGCGCTGGACAATGTGCCCATGATACTGGCGGACGGCGCCTACCGGCCCGAAGACGCGAAGCTGCGCGAGCATGGCGTGAACGAGGGCATGCCGCTCGATTTCCACACGCCCTATGGCTGCTCCAAGGGGGCGGCGGATCAATATGTACTGGATTATGCGCGCAGCTTCGGCGTGCCTGCGGCGGTGCTGCGCATGAGCTGCATCTATGGGCGGCGGCAGATGGGCACGGAGGATCAGGGCTGGGTTGCCCATTTCCTGATCAGCGCGCTCGAAGGGCGGAAGATCTTCCTCTATGGCGACGGATGCCAGGTGCGCGACATATTGGATGTCGGCGATGCGGTGGATGCCTATCTGGCGGTCTGGCGGAACATCGATGTCTTGCGCGGGCGAGCCTTCAACCTGGGCGGCGGGTCCGCCAATGCGGTAAACCTGCGACGGATATTGCGCTTCATCGGCGATTATCTGGAACGCCTGCCGGACGTGGAGGAGGCGGGCTGGCGGGCCGGGGACCAGCGCTATTTCGTGGCCGATACGCGGGCTTTGCAAAAGGCGGTCGGCTTCCGCCCGCGCAAAAGCTGGCGGGAAGGCGTAGCCGACCTGGCCGATTGGCTCATCACGGAGCGTCCGCAGATGGCCCATGCCGATGCCGTCATGCCGCTGGCGGCGAGGGCGCGGTGATGGCAGGGCATCTGCTTCTCACGACCGATGCGGTGGGCGGCGTCTGGCAATATTCCATCGGCCTTGCGAGTGCGCTGGCGCCCTTGGGATATCGGGTCACGCTGGCGATCATGGGGCCTCCCGCCAATGACGCTCAGAGGGCAGAGGCGACGGCGATCCCCCGTTTGCAACTGGTCGAGACGGGGCTGGAACTTGACTGGCTCGCGGCGGGTCCGGAGGCGATGCTGTCGGCCGAGGCGCGCCTTGCCGATATGGCGGCGGACCTGCGCGCCGATCTGGTGCAGCTTCACACGCCTGCGCTTGCCGGCGCCGGACGCTTTGCCTGTCCGGTCGTGGCCATGCTGCATAGCTGTGTCGCAAGCTGGTGGTCGGCGGTGCGCGGCGGCCCGATGCCGGAGAATTTCGTCTGGCGCACTGCGCTGGTGCGGCAGGGCCTTCAGCGCGCGGCCCTCTCCATCGCGCCCAGCGCCGCCTTTGCGCAAGCGGCCCGCCGGATTTACGGTACGCCGCTGCTTGCGGTGCATAATGGCCGTTTGTTGACCGTCCGGCAACGCGCAATGCAGGATATAGTCTTCACCGCCGGACGGCTGTGGGACGAGGGCAAGAATCTGCGCACGCTGGACGAAGCCGCCGAGCGGATCGCCGTGCCCTTCAAGGCGGCGGGATCGCAGGTCTCGCCGGACGGGGCGGCCCTGTCGTTCAAGGCGCTGCAACCTCTTGGCATGCTCGACGGCGCGGCGCTGGCCGAATATCTGGGCAGCCGGCCTGTTTTCGCGTCCGCCGCGCTTTACGAACCCTTCGGTCTTGCGGTGCTGGAGGCGGCCCAGGCGGGCTGCGCGCTCATCCTGTCCGATATTCCGACCTTCCGCGAATTGTGGGACGGCGCGGCGATCTTCGTCGACGCCCGCGATGCCGGAGGCTTTGCCCATGCCATAGAGGATGTTCTGCACGACGGTTCCGCCCGGCTGGAGGCAGGGCAGGCCGCGCAGGAACGGGCCCGCCGCTATGCGCCCTCAGCGATGGCGTCGCGCATGGCCGGGCATTATGCCGCCGTCCAGCGGAGGGCTGCTGCATGAAGATCCGCTATTTCACCCATTCGCTCCTGTCCTGCTGGAACCATGGCAATGCCCATTTCCTGCGCGGCGTCCTGCGGGAACTGGGCGCGATGGGGCATGAGGTACTGGCGCTGGAACCGGAAGGCAATTGGAGCCTTTCCAATCTGCTCGCCGATCATGGCGAGGACGGACTGGCTTCCTTCCGCGCAGCTTATCCCGATCTGACGGCGCGGGGATATGGGCCGGACGCGGACATGAACGAACTGCTCGATGGAGCGGACCTCGTCATCGTCCATGAATGGAACGAACCCGCGCTGGTCGCCGCCATCGGCAAGGCGCGTGCGAGGGGCGGGCGCTTCATCCTGCTGTTCCACGACACGCATCACCGCGCCGTTTCCGATCCGCAGGCGATCCGCGCCTTCGACCTTGACGGCTATGACGGCGTGCTGGCCTTCGGTGAGGCGCTGGCTGGCATATATCGCCAATGGGGCTGGGGCGATCGCGTCCGTATCTGGCATGAGGCGGCGGACATCCGCCACTTCCATCCGCCGCAGCGGGAAGGCGACCGGCAGGGCCTTGTCTGGATCGGCAATTGGGGCGACGGCGAACGGACGGCGGAGCTGGAGGCGTTCCTGCTGGCTCCCGCCCGTCAGTCGGGCCTGCCACTCGATATTCATGGCGTCCGCTATCCGGCGGAGGCGCTCGCCATGCTGGCGCGCCACGGCGCCCCCTATCATGGATGGGCGCCCAATGCGGACGCCCCGGCGCTCTTTGCGCGGCATCTTGCGACGGTGCATGTTCCGCGTCGCTATTATGCGCGGCTTTTGCCCGGCATCCCGACCATCCGCATGTTCGAGGCGCTGGCCTGCGGCATTCCCCTCCTATCTGCGCCGTGGAGCGACAGCGAGGGGCTGTTCCGCCCCGGCGAGGACTTCCTGTTCGCAAACGACGGGGCAGAAATGACCCGCCATCTGCGCGCCATAGCCGCCGACCCGGACCTGCGCGCATCGCTGGCCCGCAATGGGCTGGAGACGATCCGCGGCCGCCATAGCTGCGCCCACCGCGCCCGCGAACTCATGGCCATTGTCGGGCAACTCGATCCGCTACCGGTCAGGAGCGTCGCATGAAGATCGCCTTTTACGGTTCCAGCCTGCTTTCCTCCTACTGGAACGGCGCAGCCACTTATTATCGCGGCATATTGCGGGAGCTGGCGGAGCGTGGCCATGCGATCAGCTTCTACGAGCCGGATGCCTTCGACCGGCAATCGCACCGCGACATGGACCCGCCCGACTGGGTGCGGGTGGTCGTCTATCCCGCCACGCCCGATGCGCTGGCGGGCGTGATGGAGGAAGCCGCCAATGCGGACGTGGTGGTGAAGGCGAGCGGCGTCGGCATATTCGACGCGGAATTGCTGGAGGGCGTGATGCAGCGCGCCCGACCAGGGGCGCTGAAGATATTCTGGGATGTGGACGCCGCCGCCACGCTGGACGAGATGCGCGCCGATCCAGACCATCCCGTCCGGCGCGCCCTGCCGGGGCTGGACCTGGTGCTGACCTATGGCGGGGGCGATCCCGTCATCCGGGCCTATGGCGCGATGGGCGCGGCGGAGTGCATCCCGGTCTATAATGCGCTCGATCCGCGGAGCCATCATCCCGCGCCGCCCGATCCCCGCTTCGCCGCCGACCTCGCCTTTCTGGGCAATCGCCTGCCCGACCGGGAGGCGCGGGTGGAGGAATTCTTCCTGAAGCCCGCCAGTCTGCTGCCTGAGCGCCGCTTCCTGATCGGCGGCAATGGGTGGGAGAGCAAGGCGATGCCCGCCAATGTCCGCCATCGCGGCCATGTCTACACGGCGGAGCATAACGCCTTCAACTGCACCCCGCTCGCCCTGCTGAACGTGGCCCGCGACAGCATGGCGCATGTCGGCTTTTCCCCCGCCACCCGCCTGTTCGAGGCGGCGGGCGCGGCGGCCTGCCTCATCACCGACGCTTGGGAAGGCATAGAATTGTTCCTGAAGCCCGGCGAGGAAGTGCTGGTGGCGCGGGATGGGCAGGATGTCGCGGATCATCTGGCTGCGCTGACGCCCGAACGCGCTCGCCGGATCGGACATGCGGCGCTCGCCCGCGTTCGCGCCGAGCATAGCTATGCCCTGCGCGGCGAGCAGGTGGACGCGATCCTGCGGGACCGCAGCGCAAGGGCCGCCCAGCGCCGCCATCAGATGGAGGGAGCATGAAACTCGTCATTCTGGGCCTCAGCCTGTCCTCATCCTGGGGCAACGGCCATGCCACCACCTACCGCGCCTTGCTGTCGGCCTTTGCGGCGCGGGGCCATGACATCCTGTTCCTGGAGCGGGACGTGCCCTGGTATGCGGAGCAGCGCGACCTTCCCGATCCGGATTATTGCCGTCTGGAATTTTACGGCGATCTGTCCGCGCTGGACCGGTGGCGCGGAGAGATCGCGGCGGCGGACGCCGTGATGGTCGGCTCCTATGTGCCCGACGGGATCGCCGCGGGGCACTATGTCCAGCGCCACGCGCAGGGCGTCGCCGCCTTTTACGACATCGACACGCCAGTCACGCTGGCGGCCCTGCGCGCAGGGCGCTGCGATTATCTTTCGACCGATCTCGTCGCGGGCTATGACCTCTATTGCTCCTTTACCGGCGGCCCGACGCTCGACCTGCTCGAACGGAGCCATGGATCGCCCATGGCGCGGGCGCTTTATTGCTCGGTCGATGCGGAAGCCTATCGCCCACTGGATGTGGCCAAGCGGTGGGATCTTTCCTATCTCGGCACCTACAGCGCCGACCGCCAGCCGGGGCTTGAACGGCTGCTGATCGAGCCTGCGCGACTGATGCCGGAAAAGCGCTTCGTCGTGGCAGGTCCCCAATATCCCGCTACCATCGATTGGCCCGCCAATGTGGAGCGCATCGACCATCTGCCGCCCGGCGAGCATGCGGCCTTCTATTCCGCGTCGCGCTACACGCTGAACCTGACCCGCGCCGACATGGTGGAGGCGGGCTGGTCGCCCTCCGTCCGGCTGTTCGAGGCAGGGGCTTGCGCCACGCCGATCCTATCGGACGTGTGGCCCGGCCTTTCCAGCCTGCTGCGGCCCAATCGCGAAGTCCTGCTCGCCTGGAACCATGAACAGGTGGTGGTGACGCTGAATGAAGACCGCTCTGCAGTCGGCGAAGCGGCGCGCCGCCGCATCGCGGCGGAGCACAGCGCGCATCGCCGGGCGGCGGAACTGGAAGATCATTTGGCGGAGGCTGCCCGCATGCGGATGCGCGGCGCGGTGGCGGCAGCGGGATAAAAAGGACGAACGGCTGATGAAGAGCAGGAAGACCATATCTCTCGTCGCGGGTGGAGCCGGTTTCATCGGATCGCATCTGTGCCGCGCCCTGCTGGATCGCGGGGATGAGGTGATCTGCCTCGACAATCTCCAGACGGCGCGGGACGTCAATCTGGAGGGGCTGGAATGCCATCGCGACTTCACCTTCCTTCGAGCTGACATTGTCGATCCGTTGCCCGACGCCGTGATGCGGCGGCGCGACATCGGCCGCATCTATAATCTCGCCTGCGCGGCGTCGCCTCCGCAATATCAGGCGGACCCCGAACATACGATGCTGACGAGCGTCATGGGCACTGACCGGCTGCTGCGACTGGCGGAGCAGAATGAGGCGCGCTTCCTGCTGACCTCCACCAGTGAGGTCTATGGCGATCCAGAAGCCCATCCCCAGCAGGAGGAATATCGCGGCTGGGTGAACTGCACCGGCCCCCGCGCCTGCTATGACGAAGGCAAGCGGGCAGCCGAAGCCATGGCCTTCGACTTTGCGAGGCTGGGGCGCGCCGATGTGCGGGTGGCGCGAATCTTCAACACCTATGGGCCGAACATGCATCCCGATGACGGGCGGGTGATCTCCAACCTTATCTGCCAGACGCTTTCGGGCCGGGCCATCACCATCTATGGCGACGGGTCGCAGACGCGCAGCTTCTGTTTCGTGTCTGACATGGTCGACGGGCTGATGCGCCTCATGGAAGCGCCCATGCCCGATCTGGTGCCGGTCAATCTCGGCAATCCGCAGGAATATCGAATCGTCGATCTGATCGGTCACATCATTGCGGCGACCGGGATCAGCCCCGGCATCGTGCATGAGCCGCTTCCGACCGACGATCCGCGCCGCCGCCGCCCGGACATCGGGCGGGCGCGAAGCCTGCTGGGATGGGAACCGCGCATTTCCCTGGAGGAAGGATTAAGGATCACCTGCGCGTTTTTCGCGGAGGAACTTGGCGCGGAACTGCCCGCTGTCGGCGAATCCCTGTCCCGGTTCGGCGTGGCGGCCGAATGAGATTCTCAAGGATGCTCGTTGTAGGATGGCCCGCTATGCTCAGTCGCGACATTGTTCCCGCTGGCCTGATCCTGGTGCAGTTCGTCGGCATGCCAGAAATTCCGGGCTATGAAGACGATGACGAACATGACCAGCACTATGCAGACGATCAAAATGGCGGCGCGCCCGAGACGGCGGGAAGAGGGTCTTTGCGGATCGTCCATCATATGCTCCCGTTCCTGATTTGTAGCTTTTGAGGCATGGATCGGATTTTTCGCTGTTCAAAATGAACTGTCAAAAGCAAGGCAGCGAAAAGCAGATTGCGGTTAATTCATGTGATCGACAATTTTCCGATTTTCATGTCCTAGTCGCCCGCGCAGGCATTTGCCTGTGTGCGACCCACTACTAGAGTTCCCGTTTTTCTTCGCGAGGCGGGACTCCTTTTATGCTGAACACCGATATTCCGGCATCAGCGCCAGCCATTCAGGAATTTGGCGACGGCATTTGACATGATGTTCGACGCGTTCGACAGCTTCTTCCAGATGCTGGCGAGAAGTACTGATACGGAGCCATCAATATCGGGTGTCCGCCTCCCGCTCCAGAAAGACATGCATCCTGTCACCAGGAGGGCAGGGGAGGCATGGGATTTACGCAATAATGCATGTTATGCCCCAGCCGGAATAAAGCGGGATGGCCGATGGCGGGCATAGGTGTCGCATACTCGTCTCGGACTATTCTCGCTTTGGCATAAATAATTGACCCAAGGCAACATAGGTGAATTTCCGACGAACCAGATCAGCTATGCTGGCCCTAGATTCGATCCATATTGATTCCAGGGGGGCTTAACAGGAGCAATCTATGTTAAGCCAAGTCGTCGAAGGCGAAAGCCAGGTTCATTTCCGCATGCATCAATTCCTGGCCAGGGAAAATGGCAAGCCTGAAGCCCTGTTCTACATTCAGGAGGGGTGGGCATGCCGGTACCGTTTGTTGTCGGACGGACGGCGGCAGATCACCGCCCTTTATCTGCCGGGGGATTATTGCGATCCGCAATGGGTGCTGGGGGGCGTGTCCTCCCAGCCGGTCGTGGCGATCACCAATGTCAGGGCATTGCGCTTGCCCTGCCGCCTTCCCTCGCGTGCCGATTTCGACGGTCAGCATGCTTTCTGGAAAGCCTTGGCCGGGATGATCGAGCGGCAAACCAATTGGCTCGTGTCGCTGGGTCGGATGACGGCGCTTGAGCGCATCGCGCATCTGCTGCTGGAACTGTTCGATCGCATGCGGCAGGCGGGGCTGGCCTATGGGCAGCAATGCGCCATGCCGCTCACCCAGATAGAGATCGCCGACATGACGGGACTGACGCCGGTTCATGTCAACCGGACGCTGCAATCCCTCCGGGCCAGGGAGTTGATAGAATTGCAATCGAAATGGCTGCGGATTCCAGAACTTTCCGCCCTGCGCGATGTCTTCGCGATGACCGGCTAGACGTTGATCCGAAAATCAGAGTTTCCGATAATATCGGAACATGGATCAGGGCCGAACGACATCAAACATAACCTGCATTTCTTTTCACTGACGGGTGCCATGCTAACCTTCCGCTCTAACCCGGCCATGACGGAGATCATCGTGACAAGAATTGTCAGCGACGCCGCCTATTATTCCATGAGGGCACAGGAAGAGCTGGAAAAGGCCCGACGAGCGAAGGCGCGGGGAGACGTGCCCAAGATGGTCGCCGCGCATTCCGAACTGGCGGTGCGCTATCAGGCGAAGGCGGCCTTGATCGGCGGATACAGGACCGACGCATTTCCGCGCTGAGGCTGGACAGCCTGCATTCCGGACGGCACGATAAAGGATATCGCACGTTTGCACCCCAATTTATCCGGCGTCTGCCTTGGATTGCAGGGCGGTGTGCGGAGGGACAGCGGAAGGAGCAGCGGGGCGTGAGCAGGATTTGGCCTGGCGGTTCGAACGGCATGGCGGCGTCCGTACGGGACGCCGACTGGGCGGAATCAGGCCCCGGCCCGGTCGAGGGCTGGCCACCAAGTCTGCGCCAGACGCTCGACAATCTGCTTTCCCAACCTTTGCCGATGGCGCTCCTGTGGGGCGAGAATCTTCTCTATTTCCATAATGACGCTTATGCCGAAAGGCTCGCCCCCCAGCATCTGGCATTCGGGCGGCCGCTCCTGGAAAATTCGTCCGGCTTCCCCGGCCAATCGGCGATAAATCAGGTTCTGGCGGGCCAAACGGTGGTGGAGGATGTTCCCCGGTCCGTTCTGACGAACCGAGGCGACCCGGATTGCGTCATGGTGCTCAGTCCGATCCGCGATGAGCAGGGCGACGTGCGCGGCGTCCTGCTCGCGCTGGCGACGCGCAGCGGCGAAGGCCTTCTGAATGCGCGACCTCAAAGCGGCGACGGGTATCGGGCGCTGTTCAATGCCCTTGATGACGGATTTTGCGTGGCGGAAGTTCTGTTCGACGTCGACAAACGCCCTTCCGACGTTCATTTCATGGAAGTCAATGCTGCGTTCGAGCGGCTGACCGGCCTCGGCGACGCCGCCGGGCGGACAATGCGCGCGCTCGCCCCCGGCCATGACGAGCATTGGCACGACATTTGCGGCCGGGTCGCCTTGAGCGGCAGGCCCGAACGGTTCGAAAACCCCGATGCGGCTCCGGCGCGGCCCTATGATGCCTATGCCTTCCCGGTCGGGGGACCGGGACAGAATCGCGTCGCGATCCTGCTGCGCGACATCATGCCGCGATTGCTGGCGAAAGCGGCGCTCCACGCCAATGAACGGCGTAAGGCCTTCCTACTTGAACTCAGCGACGCCCTGCAGCCGCTCGCGGACCCGCAGGACATCATGGCTTCCGCCGGCGCGCTGTTGGGCGCGCATCTGCGGGCGGATCGCTGCGGCTATGGCGAGGTGGACGCTGCGGGCGATCATTTCACGGTCGTCCGCGACTGGACGAACGGCGGGACAGCCAGCGCGCGGGGAACCTATCGGATCGATGATTTCGGCCCGGAACTCTCGGCGGAACAGCGCGCCGGGCGAAAGCTCGTCATCGAAGACGCCCTCGCCGATCCACGGGCGCAGGGCGTCGAGAGCGCCTATATGGCCGCTGGCGGGTTGCGGTCCACCCTGGCCGTGCCGCTGATGAAGAAAGGCCGCTGGATAGCCTGTTTCTTCGTCCAGCAAGCATCCCCGCGGACATGGACGGCGGAGGAGGAAGCGCTGCTGTGGGAAGTGGCCGAGCGTACCTGGGCGGCAGTGGAAAAGGCCCGTGTGGAATGGGCCTTGCGGGAAAGTGAAAAACGCCTGCGTATCGTGGTTTCGGAACTTCAGCACCGCGTCCGCAACATATTGACCGTCGTGCGCTCCGTCTTCGCCCGCACCTTCGATCGGCGGGGGGATCAAGAGGAGATGGCGGATCATTTCAAGGGGCGGCTCGATGCCCTTGCGCGCAGCCAGATCGTGGTGACGCAAACGGCGGCGGGCACGGCTGATCTGGAAAATCTCATCCGCGACGAACTGATGAGCGTGGGCGCGCATGACGGCCCGCAGGTCCGCATAGAGGGTCCGGATGTCCTGCTGAATTCGAAAGCCGCCGAATCCCTGGGCCTGGCGGTGCATGAACTGACGACAAACGCAGTCAAATATGGGGCGCTTCGCGCAACGGGGGCTAGCCTTGATATCTTCTGGACTGTCGATCTGGATCAAGGCGGGCAGCGGATATTGACCCTATGCTGGGATGAACAGGGCGTTCCAGCCGTTTCGATCAATCCCGGCCACGAAGGTTTCGGCCGGGAACTGATCGAGGAGGCCTTGCCGTATCGGCTGGGGGCCGAGACGAAACTGGAATTTCGTGGAGGCGGCATTCGCTGTTCCATCGTCATGCCGCTGGATATGGCGCCGAGCCGCGAACTGAGGGAGCCTTTCGATGAGCGATGACCTGAAGACCAAGCGCATCCTCGTCATAGAGGATGAATATTTCATCGCGTCCGATCTGGCGCGCGCACTTGTCGTGGCGGGGGCGGAGGTGGTTGGACCGGCGGGCGATCTGGCGACCGGGCTGAGGCTTGCGGACAGCGAAGAGATCGACGCCGCGATCCTGGACGTCAATCTGGATGGCGCCATGTCCTATCCCATTGCCGACCGGCTGGCGCAGGCGCAGGTGCCGCATCTGTTCCTGACCGGCTATGACGGCTGGTCGCTGCCCGCGATCTACCGGAACATTCCCTGCTTGCCCAAGCCCTTCGCCATGTCCCGGCTGCTCGCGCTGGTCGGGCGATTGTGCGGCCAGCAGGCGCAGGCATGAACGAGAAGCGCTTGCCGGCGCATGACCGGTTGGAACCCGCATTCAGGCGGCTCGCCTCGCTGGTTCCCCTTGACGAGGCGGCGATCGCGGCACTGATCGGCGCCGCCAGCCATGCGCGGCAGTTCAAGGCGCAGTCGGAATTGCTAGCGGAGGGCCAGCCGCTTCCCGATCCGTTATTGCTGTTGAAGGGATGGGCGGCGCGAATCCGCGTCATGGAAGACGGGCGGCGTCAGATCATCGAGTTCGTGTTGCCGGGCGATGTGATCGGCCATGGCTGCCCGGCCATGCCCGCCGATGCGGTGACTTTGGTTGCGCTGACACCCGTCAGCCTGTGCGTCGCGCCTGCTCCATCCGTTTCTTCCCAACTGGAGGCGGCTTATGTGCATGGCCGCGCTCTCAACGAAGCCTATCTGTTCGGCCAGATCGCCAGATTGGGCCGGATGAACGCCCATGAGCGGCTGGAGGATCTTTGCCTTGAACTTTTCGAGCGGCTGGCCCTCGCCGGGCTGACCGAAAAGAACGGGTTTGCCATGCCGATCACGCAGGAAATGGTCGCCGACGCGCTCGGCATGACACCCGTCCATGTGAACCGCATGGTGCAGCAGGCACGTCAAACCAGGACGCTCAGTTGGGGAGGGGGTGTGCTGACGCTGCACGACGCCGATGCGATGCGGCGGCGAGTGGGCCGGCCACATATTTCGCCGGCTTGCATGGCATGACGGTCCGCAATTGCGGCAACGAAGGCCTATTCAGCTTCCCGCCTGATTGTCTATGGGCGGCGCCAGCGGATTAGCGTCCTTCGGCTGGCCTTTCTCCACCCGTTCCAGGGAGGCATTTTCCTTCTCCGCAGATTTCTGCGAGCGCCGCCGCGCATCCTTGCGATCCTCGTTCATCGGTTCGCGCCTTCATTATCGGATCGGGTGCCGGTGTCGGGCTGCACCTTGTCTTCCTTGGTGACGCGGGTGGGTTCGGGATCGCCTCCCATGGCGGCCTTCTCTTCATCCCGCGATCCCACGTCCCTGGCCGTTCCTCCGCCTGCCGCGCCCGACTGGCCGGGCGCTGCCGGTTCATCATGCAGGTCGCTGTCATTGCGCCGGTCCTTGTCGTTCATCATCCATCCTCTTCTTCTTCGGCTGCCCCGCCGGAGATCGCGTCGCTGTCATAATCCTCCGGATTGCCGCCGCCGCCCGCCGCCGCGCCGTTGCCTTCCACCACCCCGGAACCGGGTTTCGCCCGGCGTCCCCGATTATGGTCGCTGCCGCTGTTGAGCGGCAGGGGCTTGGCCGCCTTGATTTCGGCATCCTGATCGCCCTGATAGACGGGTGGCGAAAATGGATCGGCTGCCCTGTCGCGATCTGCCATGCTTGCCTCCTCAGGCCAGTTTCAGCCCTTCCTGGTTCATCCTGCGCGTAAGCCTGCTGGTCGCCCGCGCGTCCAGCGCGCGTCTGAGGCGGGGGAAAAGCTCGTCCTCCTCCTGCCGCATATGTTTCTCTATATCGGCGCGGAAAGCGGCGAGCTTGCTGGTGAAGGCGGCATCCTCCTTCACCAGATCGGACAATTCGTACAGATATTGCTTCACATAGCCGTGATCGCCATTCAGCGCATCGGCCTCCGCCGTCATGCCCGCCGCCCGCATGGCGGGATAGACGGCATTCTCCTCCTCCAGCGCATGCTTGCCGAGCGCATGCTTGAGTTGCGTGAGAAACAGCACACGCCGGGTTTCGGCCTTCGCTTCGGCCAGCTTGTCGAACAGGGCGAGCGCCATCTCATGTTCGGCCGCCAGCGCTTCGTCCCAGTCACCCGCCAGAGCGGTGGGAGCCTGCACCGCCAGCTTCCGCCCGACCATGCCCATGATGGCAAGTCCGGCGCCGATCCCGGCTCCTATCAGTGTGTCGCTGCTTCTGCGGGCTAATATCGCCATGGGCCTTCTCCAGTGGATATGGCGTCATAACGGACCTTGTTCGGCCCTGTTCCGAATTGGAGAACGAGACGCACCGGGAACTTACTCATGTTAGCGGACGGCATTTAGAGTCTGCTGTCATGAAGATAGGCGCATTGGTCCGAAATGAACGTCCAAGCGTCAAACACTCTAAGAATACCAGTTTCTGACGAGCGTGGATCGGGAAAAGTTCGGCAAACTTGCGGCATTCGTCGCGCAACCGCTGCGGGCGTTGGTCGATCTCGTGGCCTTAAGAAAAGAACGCTGGTCCGGTCTGGACTGGCTCACCATGGGCGAAGGTCACGGCCGCCATGGAATGCGCCGAATGCCACCGCAGGAAGGTGGGCGCGGGACGCTTCGTTCAATTTGATCGCGGCCATGCGGTGAGTTGAATCCATTGCGACGGTAGGTGAATCGCAAATTGATCGAGAGCGGTAGCGAGCGGGGGAAGGGCGGCGCCCCGCCGACTTGCCAGCGCGCCATTGGCGGGCCGTGCTGCCGACCATCCCAGCGACTGGTGGGGGACGCCGCGAATTTGCATGGGATCACAGCCGCATCTTTCCGCGATCTGTCGAGCGAAATCCGCCCAGGACAAAGCCGTTTCGTTGGTAAGATGCCACAGGCCAGTTTCTCCGTCGATCAGCAGGTCCAGCGCGGTCGCGACCAGATGCGGAACATAGGTCGGCGTCACGAGCAGGTCGTCGGCAGCGACGAAATGCCCGCCCTTCGCCAGCGCTCGAACCACCTGGGCCGCGAAGTTGAAGTCGTCATGGGGCGAGAAGAAGGCGGCGGTCCGAACGATCAGATGACGTCCCCCCAGCGCGCCGATGCCCTCTTCCATGCGCGCCTTGCTGAGGCCGTAGCGGTTGAGCGGGCCGGTCGGATCGTCTTCGACATAGGGCTCACCCTTCTCCCCGTCGAAGACAAGGTCGCTGGAGAAGGAAAGGGAGGCGATGCCGCGGTCCTGACAGGCGCGGGCCAGCGCGATCGCGCCCTGCGCATTGGCGATCATGCAGGAGTCCGCATGGGCTTCCGCTTCATCGACCCGCACCCAGCCCGCCGCGTTGACGACAGCCCAGGGGGCGGTTCGGTCGAGGGTTCCGGCAATGTTCGACGGAGCCGCAAGATCGAGGTCGGAGCGCGACGTCAGCAGGAAGGGGATGTTGCGCAGGGCGCAGGCGCGCGCCATCGCCTGACCCAGCGTCCCGGTGGCGCCGCATATTAGCAGGGGCTGCGCCGTAAAGCGCGGCAGGCGTCCCGCCAGATGCGCTTTCATCGGCGCGGGCCGGGCGACCGGCGGGTGGCCGATGCGCAACGGACGTTGCCACCAGCCGCCTCCGTCCGCCAGCAGCGGGCGCTCCCCGCGCCCGGATAGCGCTTGCGTGAGAGACAGCAGCGCCGTTGCGCGGGGCGTTCCGCCGCTGACGTCCCAGACGCCCGGCTCATAATGGCCTTGACCGGTGAGCAGCGTATTCCATCCGGAACTGCCTAGCAGCGACCAGAGCGTCACGCCTTCGACGGGAATGCCCTCCCCGCAAAGACGCCTCGCAATGTCCCATGCCTGAGTGACCCAGCGCATCTGCTCCTCGCGGGTGCAGCCATTATGCGCTTCTGTAATGGCTAGCGGAATGCCGTAACGGCGCCAGGCCTCCCGCAGGGCGCCCTCCAGGCCCTGCGGCGGCGGGTCCAGCACGCGGATCGCCTCCACATCGGCGTAAAGCTGGTTTTCGCTGCCGCCATGGCTGTGTGCGGGATAGCGTTGCAGCCGATGGTCGAGAAAGCGGTCGCTGGTCAGATAATGGTTGATGCCGATGATGTCGGGCGGGCAGGGATCGTCCGCAATGGCGCGCAGCCGGTCCTGGAAGTCGAAGGCGCAGATGCGGTCCCATAAAGGATGATCCTGCACGATCCGGCCGCAGAGCAGATCCCAGCCGGACCAGCGCCGCAGATTGTCGAATCCCGCCTGTTCGCGCAGCGCCGCCGTGGCGTAGGTGCGGCCGAGATCGTCGGTCTGAATCAGCCGGGCGGCGGGATTGACGCGCCGGATCGCGCGCATCGACAAACGCGTGGCGTCGATCTGGTTCAGCAGCGTTAGCCAGAAGCCATGCTCCGACCGCCGGTGCGGATACCAATGTCCGTAAAGGGCGGAAAAGCGGGCTGTCGTGAGAGGCTCGTTGACCGGGGTCCAGTTCGTGATCCAGGGATAGCGCTCCGCCGCGGCGGCGGCATGTCCGGCAAGGCCCGGGGCGAAGCTCCTATCGAGAAGGCTGGTATGGGCCGGGCCGCTGCCATGATGGACGAGACCGGCAATGACTTCGATGCCCAGGTCGCGCAGCCGCCGTAGCCGCTCGTCGGTCCAGCGCCAATCGCGTTCATTCGGGTCGCCAGGGCTCACCCTTTCCCACAGGATTGGATAGCGGATGGCGCGAATGCCGATGCCGGCGAGCAGGTCCAGATCGTCTGGCCTGTCATGATGCCCGGTCGCCTTGATCTGGTCGCGATAGCGGTCATGCACGCGATTGACGGTGCATTCCAGGCCTCCCCAAAGCTGCGGCTGCATGGTCATTCCCGCTTCTCCCTCATGTGGTGCGCGCCGATTATTTCGCTATGAAAACCTCGATCAAGTGAAAGGATGAAAATTGCGACATTCCGGCAACCTGGATCAGTGATGGCCGAGGAACAGGGAAAGCAGAATTGAGGTTTGTAGAATATTCATCCGGTATAAAGGCTTTCATATATGATCCAGAACCAATCCTCCCCCCGGCGTAAATCTGGATCAATAAAGACCGGTTGTGCACATACAGTGATCTGCTTCAGCCATCTTCGGTGGAACTTCGTCTTTCAGCGTCCGCAGCATTTGATGAACCGTTTTGCGGCGCAATCGCGGGTTCTTTTTTGGGAAGAACCCTGCCATGTCGCCAATCTGGACCGTCCCGGCCTGCATGTCGATACATGCGCCGCCAGCGGAGTGATCGTCATCACGCCCCTGCTGCCCGCCGATGGGAACCGGGCAGAGGATGGCGAAAGACTGAAGGCCCTGCTCGACCTTTACCTGGCAGGTGAGACGGGACCGTTCATCCGCTGGTACTATACGCCGATGATGCTGCCCTTTTCGGAGCATGTCATGGCGGATTGCATCGTCTATGACTGCATGGACGAACTGGCCAACTTCAAGGATGCGCCGCCCGAACTGCTGCCGCTGGAGCAGCGCCTGCTGTCGCAAGCCGACCTCGTGTTCACGGGCGGCTACAGCCTGTATGAAGCGAAGAAGGACAGGCATGACCATGTCTATCCGTTTCCTTCCAGCGTGGATGCGGCGCATTTCGCGCAGGCCCGGACGGCTTTGCCGGAACGCGGCAAAGGCAGGCCTCGCCTTGGCTTTTACGGCGTGGTTGACGAACGCATGGACCTCGACCTGCTCGCGGATCTGGCCGATGCGCGGCCTGGCTGGGAACTGGAGATTATCGGCCCCGTCGCGAAGATCAGCGAGGCTGATCTGCCCCGCCGGGCCAATCTGCGCTTTTCGGGTGGCCGGTCCTATGATGAGCTGCCGGGTTGCGTCGCGGGGTGGGACGTGGCGCTGATGCCCTTTGCCATCAACGATGCAACGCGCTTCATCAGCCCGACGAAGACGCCGGAATATCTGGCGGCAGGCAAACCCGTCGTCTCGACGCCGGTCGCCGATGTCATCCGTCATTACGGGCAGATCGAGGCCGTACACATCGCGGAACGCGGCGATGCCTTCATCCGCGCCTGCGAAGAGGCGCTGGCGCTCTCGGAGACGGGCGGCAGCTGGCTGGCAGAAGCGGATAAGGTATTGGCCGGCATGTCCTGGGACAAGAATTTCCAGCAGATGAGCCGCCTGATCCGCGAAGCCATTTCACGCGGCACCCATTCGCATCCCATCGTTTCGCCTACCAGCTGGAAGGGCGACGCGCCGCAACATTATGACGTGATGGTGGTGGGCGCGGGCTTTGCAGGGGCGGTGATGGCCGAAAGGCTTGCCGCCGACGGGGGCAAAAGGGTGCTGATGGTCGATCGCCGCCCGCACATCGGCGGCAACGCCTATGATGAGCTGGATGAGGCGGGTATCCTCATCCACCGCTACGGCCCCCATATCTTCCACACCAATTCGCAGGAGATATTCGACTATCTCTCGCGTTTCACCCAGTGGCGGCCCTATGAGCATCGCGTGCTGGCCGCGGTGGGCGATCTGCTGGTGCCGATGCCGATCAACCGAACGACGCTCAACAGGCTGTACGGCCTCGATCTGAAGACGGAGGAAGAGGCGGCCGCCTTCCTGGCGGCGCAGGCCGAGCCGGTGCCGGTCGTCCGCACGTCCGAGGATGTGGTGGTATCCGCCGTTGGGCGTAAGCTCTATGAGACATTCTTTCAGGGCTATACGCGCAAGCAATGGGGACTCGATCCTTCCGAACTGGACAAGGCGGTGACCGCCCGCGTGCCGACGCGCACCAATGTCGATGACCGATATTTCACCGACAAGTTCCAGGCGATGCCGCTTGAAGGCTATACGCGCATGTTCGAACGCATGCTCGATCATCCCAATATCGATATATTGCTGGGGGTCGATTATTGCGAGGCGCGCAACGCCTATCCGCACGACCATCTGGTCTTTACTGGCCCCATTGACGAATATTTCGGCTACCGCTTCGGCAAGCTGCCTTACCGTTCCCTGCAATTCCAGCATGCCAGCCTAGGCGCCGACCAGTTCCAGCCGGTCGCTGTCGTCAACTATCCCGCGCCGGACGTGCCGCACACGCGGATCACCGAATATAAGCATCTGACCGGCCAGCAGACGTCGGGCACCAGCATCACCTATGAGTTTCCCTCGGCCGAGGGCGATCCCTATTATCCGATCCCACGGCCGGAAAATCAGCAGCTTTTCAAACGCTATGAGGCGCTGGCCATGGTGCAGACCGACGTGACCTTCGTCGGGCGGCTCGCTACCTACCGCTATTATAATATGGATCAGGTCGTGGGCCAGGCGCTGGCTACCTATCGCCGAATGGCGAAGGCGCAGTCTGCGCGTCCGTCGCCCGGCGCGGCCGTTGCGCAACCATGGACGGCAGTGATCTGACATGCTGCGATCCCATCTCCTCGAAAGGATTTTGCGACCATGAAGGTGAAAGCTTGGGCTGTCGCGGGCGCCGTGTTTGCACTGCTTTCGGGCTGCACGACCGCGACGCCCTATCAGCCGCTCGGCCAGAACCGAGCTGCCAGCGGCGGCTATTTTGAGGAGCAGATCGAATCCAACCGCTTCCGGGTGACTTTCTCCGGCAACAGCATGACCTCGCGCGATACGGTGGAGCGCTACCTGCTTTACCGGGCGGCCGAACTGACTCGCCAGCGGGGGTATGACTGGTTCGTCATGGCTGACCGGAATACGGAAAGGCGCAGCCGGACCTATGTCGACCGGCCCTTCGGGCCCGGCGCCTATGGCTATTGGGGCCCGACCTGGCGTTATTACGACCGGGGCTTTGGCTGGCGCGACTGGGACCCCTTATGGGGCGATCCTTTCTGGGGAAGCAGCATCGATGTCCGCACCGTCGACCGCTATGAGGCGATGGCGGAGATCCTGATGGGGCGCGGCGCCAAGCCGGTGGACAATGTCCGCGCCTTCGGCGCAGCCGATGTGATGACCGCCCTCGGACCGAATATCGCGCGGCCGGAGTGATCCACGTCACTCGGGCCGGCGAGAACAGCGTGGGGTCAGCCGCGCTCATCCGATCCCTTCTTGCTTTGCGTCTTGTCAGGCGCTTTCTTTGTAGAACCGGAGGTCTTGCCTCTCGCATTATTCCCGCCGCCACGTCCCGTTCCCGTGCTGCCACGGGCCCCATCGCCGCCCTTCGTGGTAATTGCTCCCGGATTTCCGCCGGCACCTTTCTGAGCCATCGTATCTTTCTCCTTCATCTGAAAGCCGAACCCGTCCAGCACAAGGCGCGTTCCATCGCCTTGCTTCACCTGGGTTAAGACGCGTGATCTTTGGCCTCCAATCAATCCATCGGCCCTATTACCCGGGGGACGAGCGCGCGATTCTGTCGCGTCACCAGCGGCATCGGTGGGGCATGATCTTCCATGCCGGAAAGGGTTAGGGAACGCGAGGCGATCTATCGCCCCGAACCATTTTGCGTGGCCGATCCGACGGCGGAAGAACCCCGCGTAGATGTGGGACTGTCGGATGCCTGCACGGTGCCGCGGGTGCTGGTTTCGCCGTCCGTCATGGCGCTGCCCGCGCTCTCTCCGGGAATTCCGTCGGGAACGGTTCCGGCGGTGGTGTTGCTCGGCGCGAAATTTGAATCGCCCGAATCCGCCTGTTCGGAAGGCCCACAGCCCGTCGCGGCGCATGCGAGGAACAAAGATAGGTACAATCTGGACATGACTGTCTCCCTTGAAATGCTGGTCACGCCCAACAAATTGGGTTGGCGGTTCAGGCAATGACCCTCTGTTTTGTCGCCCGATGATGGAACCGAATCAGTCGTCAGTCTCCGCGACGCCATTGCGATTGTCGTCATCGCCCACTTTTTGACCGCCAAGATGGCCCGTGCCGTGATAGCCGATCCCGCTCTGCCCCCCATGGCCCATGCGGCTGCCGAAATCATTTTTCGACCTTCTTTTCCCGTGCGGATAGGGCGCGCCCGCGCTTTCCCCGCCGGGAGTGTCGGCGGACATGTCGAGATTGCTGACGCCGTCGGGCCGACCGCCCGCTGCGGCGCCGGGGCGGGGCGCCATGCTCTTGTCGCGGCCGACCGCGCTGTCCACGGGTTGCTCGTCTGCTCCACCGGCTTCGACGAAGGCGGTGCCCGATATATCCTCGACATCGGCGTCAATGCCTTCGATGCGACGTCGGCGAGCGCTGCCCGCCGCCTCGTCGGCTGCCCGTTCGCCCCGCCACCCTTGTTCAGGCGGAGCCGCGTCGTCCCGGATGGGCGAACCCTGTCCTTGCAGAAATGCATTGCGGTCATTCATGTCTCTCGGCCTCTTCGTCGCGTCCGTAAGTAACGCCGCGCAGGCGGGGGCGATCCCGTCCAAGCCGCTTAACTGGATCAGGATGGCGGACCTTTTGGCGCTCTTGCGCTGGCCGGAGCGAGGCGGACCGGCTGGCGCATACGATTTTGTGAACGCCGTGCCATCTTGACGCGGCGCCCTGTATTATGCGGCCTCATCGACAGGAGTTTCGATCCTCGCGCTTAATCGGCCTTGTCAGCGGATGGAGAAAAGCGCTGAGCCGCTAACATAGGCTTGTCTTGCGGGCGCGTCCTTGCGTCCTGCGGCGCGTTGTCCTGTGGAAGCGCCACGGAAGGAAAATTCAATGAAGCAAATGCAAGGCACGACCGCATCCCTATGCTGGACCTTCATCCTCCTTGCCTTCGCCATCCTGCCGGGCGCCTGCAGTCCGGCAGCGCGCAACGAAAATGGGTGGGTGCCGGGCGGCACCAATCAGCAGGAGGCGATCAATGCTGCCGGCAATAGCGGCGGCCCGGACATGATGCCCGGCATAGGTGCGCCAGGGACTGGCGGAAAGGGGACGCAGCCATGATTTCGGAGCGCGCGTTGCTGGTGCGGAGCTTGCCCGCCTGTCTTGCCATGCTGTTCCTTTCCGGCTGCAATCGGCCCAATGCAACGCCGGAAGGCGGGGGAACGCCCAGCGGAAGCGCCACCATCGCCAAACATTATGAAGGGCCCAAGCCTGAGGGCGTGTCCAGGGCGGACGATGCGGTGACCACGACCTTCTACATTCCGCAGGCTGCGATCAGCGACATGTATGAGATTGAGGCCGGGAAAATCGCCATGGTGCGCGGCCGGGCCCCCGAGGTGAAGGCCTATGCCCGGATGATGGTCGCGGACCATCAGAAGAGCAGCGACCGGCTTAAGCGCTTCGTGGCCGAAAATCCGGTCAACATCGCCATGCCCAACGCTATCGATCCGCGCCGTCAGGCAATGCTCGGCGCCCTGGACGAAGCAGGCGACCGGGAGTTCGACAGCGTCTATGTCGGACAGCAGGCAGCAGCGCATCTAGAGGCGTTCAACCTTCAGAGCAGCTATGCCAAAGGCGGCGACCATCCCGCGCTCAAGAAGCTGGCGGCCGGGACGGTACCGATGATAGCGGCCCACCGCAAGCAGGCGGAGGCGCTTGACGGAAAGTTCGGTCCGACCGCGAGAAAGGTTCCGGCCGGGCAATAATGCGCGGCGGCGAAGCGGCCGCGCCTTGCGCAGGTCGTGCTTACCGGCCGGACCGGCAGCATCGGCGAGGCGACGGCCATGCTTCGCCGCTTAACTGAGCTAAAGGATAAGGCGTTCAGGGGAACTGTACATTGTCGCCATTGTTCAGGCCGCAACATCCCTTTTGGAGCATCGCAATGTCATTGATCGGACTGACCGCCATCGTCGTCCTTCTCGCAGCCACGCTGATCGGGATGGTGATCTTCGCCATGCACCGGGGACGGATCAACGGGCGCATCGCCCTGCTCCTCATGCTCATCATTCTCGGCGGCGGCTCGCTCGTGCTTGTCTATCCTTCCACCCTAACAATCGAGGGCGGCGAGCAGGCGCGTCTCTGAATATCTTCCGCCAGGACTAAGTCCTCATATCCTGCTGGTGAAATTGTCAGGGTCAAAGAACTGTCAGGTCGCTTGCGTCGCAGCGGCTTGAAGAGATAACGAGCAGATTACAGAGAAAAAGTCCGAAAGAGGGGACTGAGCGCGAAGTCATGTCCCACACGTCTGTTTAGGCTATGTCTATCACAGATTAGCAACAGGGCGCTATCGCAGGAACGGAAGCCTCATTTCGTGCTTTCCCTCCCCGAAATGGAGAGATCGCCATGATCATTCTTCGGCGCTCTGCCGTCAGAAACTTGCAACAACTGGCCGGCACTTCCATTGTTGGGGCCGGCATCGCTATCGCCCTTATGCATCTGTGCCTCTGGCTGAACGGCTTGCCGGCGGCCACCGTTTTGTTCGCAGCGACCGGAGCAACGCTGACGTTTCTGACGGGCCGCGGCATCCTGGCGCTCGTGCAGCGCAACCACGGCAAAGGTGAAAGCGAACGATCGGCTGGCACTCGGCCATAAAGCATTTTCCCAAGGAGAAGAACGCCATGTTCATGCACAATAAAAGGCTGCAATATACGGTGCGCGTGTCCCAACCCAATCCTGTTCTGGCATCTTTCCTGCTGGAACAATTCGGCGGCCCTGACGGCGAACTGGCGGCGGCGATGCGCTATTTCACGCAGGGGCTGGCGGAGGACGATCCGGGGCGCAAGGACATGCTGCTCGACATCGCGACCGAGGAACTCAGCCATCTCGAAGTCATCGGATCGATCGTTGCCATGCTGAACAAGGGCGCGAAGAGTGCAATCAGCGAGGCATCGATGGAGGAAGCGGAACTCTATATGTCGCTCAACCAGGGCGGCAACAGCCATACCCAAGCGATCCTCTATGGCGGCGGCCCCGCGCTCACTAATTCGTCGGGGGTTCCATGGACGGCCGCCTATGTCGACAGCCGCGGCGATCCGACTTGCGACTTGCGTTCCAACATCGCGGCGGAAAGCCGGGCGAAGATCGTCTATGAACGCCTGATCAACCTGACCGATGATGCGGGCATCAAGGATGCGCTGGGCTTCCTGATGACCCGCGAGGTGGCGCACCAGAAGAGCTTCGAGAAGGCGCTCTATTCGATCAAGGACAATTTTCCGCCCGGCAAGCTGCCCGGCCTTACTCCCTTCGCCAATGTCTATGTCAATGCTTCGCAGGGCGAAGGCGACGTCACCGGCCCGTGGAACGAGGGTGAGCAGTGGGAGCGGATCGACGATGTGGCGGACAACCTGCCGGTCGATGGCGGCGACGGGCTTGCGTCCGTGCAGCTTGGCGAGCGCGACATGGCGGACTTCGCGGCGATGACGGGCCGTCTTGCTTCCGATCCCAACGCCAGCCCGACCACGGGCGCCGACCTGTGCGGCGGTCCGGGGGCAGGCAGGCTCAGCGACGAGGATATGGGCGGCGCGGCCACGATGGACGAGGCGCGCGCCATGTCGCGCGAGCAGTCCATTGCGAACGGAGGCGCATGATGGATCAGGATACCGTCCGCCACATGTTCATCGTCGGCCTGCGCGACGCCCATGCGGTCGAGCATCAGGCGCTCGGTATCATGGACCGCCAGATCGAGCATCTCGCCCAATATGCCGAGGTGGAAGCCAAGTTGCGCAGCCACCGCAGCGAAACGGAAAGGCAGATCGAGCGCCTCGATACCATTCTCGAAAGCTTGTCCGACAGTCCTTCCGCGATCAAGGATGCGGCGATGAAATTGTCAGGCAACGCCGCCGCCCTTTCCCACGCGCTCGCGCCTGACGAGATCATCAAGAACAGTCTGGCGAATTATGCCTTCGAAAATTTCGAAGTCGCGACCTACAAGGCGTTGATCCAGATGGCAACGCTCGGCAAGTTCGAGGCGGCGATCCCGAAGCTGCAGGAAAGCCTTGCGGAGGAGCAGGCCATGGTCGCCTTTCTTGATGATACATTGCCGATCGTGATCCAGAAGTTCCTGGCCCTGCGCAGCGAGGGCCAGCAGGCCAGCCATTGAGCATCGACTGGACGCCGGCGCTGGCCGGCACCGTCGGCAGCCTGCTCGCGGGTCTGGCAACCGGGATCGGCGCCCTCCCGATCCTGGGCGTGGGGCGTGCGGCCACGCGCCATCGGGATTTGATGATGGGATTCGCGGCGGGCGTCATGCTCGCCGCCTCCTTTTTCTCGCTGATCGTTCCGGCACTCGGCAAGCTGGAGGAGAACGGCGCGGGTCACTGGCATGCCGCATTGACGGTGGCCGGGTCCGTCATGCTGGGCGCGGGAATAATCATTGCGCTTGCCCGATGCCTGCCGGCCGATCGGGCCGCCATCTCTTCCGATCTCATGCCATCTCCCCGGATCGGGTTGTTCGTGCTGGCTATTACGCTCCACAACCTGCCCGAAGGTTTGGCCGTGGGCGTCAGCTTCGCCGCTGGAGCTTATGCTCAGGGCAGCGCGACGGCGCTCGGCATCGGCGTTCAGAATATTCCTGAAGGGTTCGCCGTCGCTTGTGCGCTGGCGCTGCGTTACCGGCCCGCCACCGCCTTTGCGGGCGGATTGCTTTCGGGTCTGGTCGAGCCGATTGCGGGCACGGCAGGCGCGCTGCTGGTGGCGCATTTCACCTTGCTGCTGCCTTGGGCGTTGTGTCTTGCGGCGGGAGCCATGATCAGCGTGACCATGAGTCAGATTGTACCCGATCTTGGCCCGGAGCCTTATGGCCGGGGTCAGATCAGTCTCGTCTTAGGCCTGTGCCTGATGATGATGCTCGACATCGCCCTAAGCTGAGTTCGCCTGCTTCATTGGTGAAAGGGCCATCGGTATGCGCTGGTTCCAAGTTGCCATACAGTAACGTGAACCCGCCCGCCAGCGGGTGACAGGCAAATTCCGGGTATTCAGCGTCCGTCGTGCTTTTGAGAATGATGGAAGGCGGCGGCGGTTTTTCAGCCGCCGCCTGGGATATTCTCAAGAGCCGGTCGGACCAGTGCCGAGCGTATCGTTCGTCGTTCCGCCGGCTCCTGTCATGCCGGCGCCGGTCGTGCTGCCCGCGCCACGACGCTGCGATCCGCGCGGATCTCCCGATCGCTTCGACTTCCTATGATCCTGTGCGGACCTGTCATCGGGTTTTCGGGTCCGGCTGACGTCTCTGTCCCCTCTATCGGTCGTTCCGCGTCCCATTTGCGAGCCGGTCCCTGGTTGGCCGGATCTCGTCTGGCCGGAGCCTGTCGTTCCAGTTTGCGCGGCAATGGACGTGGAAGCGACGGCAAGCGCGCATCCGCCGCCGAAGGCGATTGAAGACATCCTCCGGATTATGCGGGAACTCAGCGAACGAGGGCCTGGCGGGAGTGTTCCGGCGAGGTGTTTGCGACCTAAGCTGGATCATCGACGATAAAGGCATTTAGTCGGGCGCATGACGCGCATCGGCCTTTTGCTCCGGAGGCTGATGCTCCGCAGCAATGTCCTGCCCTGACGGGCTGCGAGGCGGAGTGGTGATCAGCCGCGCGCCCCGCTGATAGGTAAAATAGCGCCAGAGCCATTGAATGCTGACCAGCAGGCGCTTGTCGAAGCCGACCAGCAGATAGACATGGACGATCGCCCAGAGCAACCATGCCAGCCGCCCCCTGAGCCGCCAGCGGCCAAAGTCGAATATAGCCGCGTTGCGCCCGATCACCGCAGTGTTTCCCCTGTCGCGAAAACGGAAAGGCGGGATAGGCGTCCTATCGCGCAGGTTGATCGCCATGGTGCGTCCAAGATGAGTGCCTTGCTGTTTCGCAACCTGCGCCAGCGCCGGAAGCGGCGTTCGGCCGTCCGCACCCGCAAGGCTGGCGCAGTCGCCCAGAACATAAACGCCGGGGCATTGCGGAACCGATAGATCCGGCGCGACCGGAACGCGGCCGATCCGGTCGGTTTCCACCCCCAGCCATGCGCCGACTGGAGAAGCCTTTATCCCCGCGCCCCAGATGATTGCCCCGACCCGCATAGCTTTGCCGGCGATGCGAATCTGGTCGCCCCCAATCGCTTCGACGCTTGCGCGCAGGCGCACTTCCACGCCCATGCGCTTCAGCCGCTCATGCGTGTATGTCGAAAGCGTTTCGGGAAATGCTGCAAGCAGCCGTTCACCCGCTTCCACGAGCAGCACCCTTGCGCTCGACGGGTCGATATGGTGGAAGTCGCGCGCCAGCGTGTAGCGGGCCAGTTCCGCGATGGCCCCGGCCATTTCGACGCCGGTAGGACCGCCGCCGACGACGACGATGGTCATCAGGCTGGCCTGACGCCCAGGATCGATTTCATGTTCGGCCTGCTCGAACAGGCTGAGAAGGCGGCTGCGCAGCAAGCGCGCGTCGGAAATGCTCTTGATGCCGGGGGCAGCGGCTTCCCATTCCGGATGGCCGAAATAATTGTAGCGGCTGCCCGTCGCAATGACGAGGCGGTCATAAGGCAGGCGGGTGCCATCGCCCATGACGATGGCGTTACGCTTTTGATCGACTTCCGTTACCTCGCCCAGCCGGATATCGACGCTCCTGTAGCGGCGCAGGATCTTGCGCACCGGTTCTGCGATGTCGGCCGGCGACAAAGCGGCGGTGGCCACCTGATAGAGGAGGGGCACGAAAAGATGATAATTTTGCCGGTCGATGATGGTTGCGCGGACATTCCTGCGGCCCAGTTCTCTTGCGCAGGCCAAGCCGGCAAAACCTGCTCCAGCGATGATCACATGGTCTTTCCGCGGCATCATGGCGCCTGAAGCGCAATGCGCTCATTGGGGAACCCGAGCGGGAACGCTCTAGCCATGGATCATATCGCCAGTTCCGTTTTCCAACGCGTTGACGATTACCGCTGCAAGCGTCTCTTCAGCACGACTGCGAATCGCTATGTCCTTTGAACTCAGATCATGGCGAATCCATTGCGGTAAGCGGGTCACCGTATGAACGATGAGGGACTTTCGATCTCGATCCATGAGGCCAGACTATGCGGTTCCACACTCTTACTGCAATCGGGTTCGAACCCTCATAGGTTAGGCCAGATTCGGTCCCATCGCTTCCTCTCGAAAACTTCCGCGGATGCGTCGGCTGCCACTGGTCGTGCTAATGCTGGTCACGTGAAATCGCGATGAAAGAACAACTTCATCGTGGTGATCTTTGTCAGGCTTGGCCGTGAGGGTGTTTCCATGGTTTCAGCCCGACCTGCCAGTCGCAAGGAAAGGAAGCTGCCGCCATGACCCAAGCCAAGTACACGCAAGCCGATATGGATGCGGTTTCGGGCAACCCTGAATTGACGGTGGAGGATATCGCTAAAGCCAAGCCCTTAGCTGCGACCATCCGTCGTCGGGGAGCTCAGAAGGCTCCCACGAAGGTGAGCACAACCGTTCGGTTGAATCAGGACGTGTTGGCTCGGTTAAGGCCTAATGGGCCGGGCTGGCAGACCCGCATGAATGACACGCTCCGGAAGGCGTTGGGCGTATAGCCATGATCCGCAATCTCTGAATTGTACGGTCGGTCCCAGCTTGGTCTCCTTACTGGATAGAAACACAAAGTCCGTATTTGGCGGCGGGAACCGGATAGGTAAAGCTTAGCCTGTATGATCGGCGTTTTTTGGCCGCGACATCGTTTGCGGAGGGAAGGAGGGAATTGAACGTGATAAAATTGAAACTTGTGATTCCAGTCAGAGCGTCTGCGGGGTATCGGCTGGGGTATCGTCTGCAAGGAGAATATAAAATATGGATTAATATCAGATAGTTGATGGTAATTCCAAGGAGATGCCGGGCCCACCAACGACCATGGTCTTGCCTTGGCGAAGGCCTTGCGCGTCGATGTTACTATCATCGCCGTTACGGAACGCTTCCAGGTTTATTCCGGTGCCGTGGGGTATGACCTGGCCTGGAGTGGGGGCCGTATTGGATGAATAGCTCAGGGGCAGAAGAAGGCGGCAGATAGCATCCTTTCTGCCGGGCGGCATGAGCCGCCCGGTGCATATGCTCCGTGCTGCCCGCGAAAGACGGCATGGCCCGGTGATCGCCGATGCAAACGACGAATGCTTTCGGCGGAGCGTACAGGTGGTTCCAATCAATCCGGGCGGCAACGGCTCTTGGACCGCGTGAAGCGTAGCGATGGGACATGGGGCGCGGTTACTTTGACGGCGTCCAGGCTCCAACCAGTTCGGCAATGTGGGAGCTTGGGTGCCCGGCCAGATTCTTGTCGATTTCGGCTACGAGCTTGTCCTGTGTCGCACGGTCATAATGGTGGCGCAGGGCGGACAGGGTGGAGGGAGGCGCTACGACAATGATGTCCCCATCTTCCTTGACTGCCAATTCGGCGAGAGCGGCGGCGGCTTCCACCGCGAACCGATCTTCCTTCTGCTGGTGTAAATCCGCTTCCTCATAGGTACTGCGCGTCGGGCCCGCACTCGAATAACTAACACCTGGCGCATCGGTGCGCTGCTCGCGATTGGCCGGATTATCGATCGTGCGATGCATCAGAACCTTCAGTTCTGGGCAGACGACGCTTCCTTTGTTCTTCAGCAACAGCATCTTCGTACCGTCGACGATCAACAGGATGGTGCCGGAAGCTATTTTCATGGCTTTGCCTTTCCTGGCTTGGATTGCCGGTGGCTGGCCGCATATCCGATCGGGAATCGGCGGCCGACGCCACATCTTTCGCACAGCATCGCGCAAATGACCTGGGCCGCGATATTGGGGCTTTTCCGTATGGCTTCCAGGCACGCTGCGGCCATGATGACGTGAAGCGGAGCGACTCCCTGCAACAGGACATTGAAAGCAGCGAATATGATGGTAGCGCAAGAAAGTGCAGGGCTGCTTCCCTATCGATGGCACGGTGGGGCCCTCCAGGTTTTTCTCGTTCATCCAGGAGGGCCTTACTGGCAGCGAAAGGATGAGGGGGCATGGCAGATCGCCAAGGGCAGCGCCTTGCCGGGGGAGGCCCTTCACAACGCCGCACTGCGGGAGTTCGAGGAGGAAGTCGGTGCGCGGCCTGCCGGCAATCCGTGGCCGCTCGCACGCCTGCGTCAGGCCGGCGGGAAATGGGTGGAGGCTTACGCCGTCGAGGGTGACCTTGATCCCGCCGATCTTGCCAGCAACGCGTTCGAAGTCGAATGGCCGCCCCGGAGTGGCATCATAGGTTCCTTTCCCGAGATCGATCACGCCGCCTGGTTTTCGCTAGCCGAGGCGCGCGTCAAAATACTCAGGAGCCAGGCGCCGTTTCTGACGGCTCTCGAACAAGCCCTCTCCCGAAGCGAGGATGCTGGCTCCTCGCGGACAGTCCGAGAGGGATCGAAGTAGGATGAGTTTGACGACGCAATTGGCGATCGCGACTGCCATGGTGGCGACGACCGTGCTGATTCATTTGGTGGGACTGGCGGGATTGCTGGCGATCCTGCGGCGCCACCGTCACGCATCGCAGTTGCTCATCGCTTCTTTGGTGAATGGAATAGCGATCCTGCTCGCTGCATTTGGGCTTTTCGCGTTACATGCCCTGGAAATCTGGCTCTGGGCGGCTCTTTACCTGCTATTGGATGCATTTCCCAATCTGGAGCATTCACTGTATTTTTCCACCTCAACCTATGTGACCATCGGCTATGGCGATGTTGTTTTGCCGGTCGGCAGCCGAATTCTGGGCGTGATAGAGGGTGCGAACGGCATTATTCTGATCGGCTGGTCCACCGCTTTCTTTTTTTCCATCGTGGATCGGCTGAAGCTTCTTGAACGGTATCTGGAGAAGGGCTGAGGGGAGGCATTGAAGGCCACGGGTTGACGCATCTGTGTGGCGACGGCGTTCCATGCATGGCCGTTCCTTCCTGTAATAGGCGTGGCGTGGACGGTCAGCCGATGACAATCCAGCCTGCAAGGCTTGCAGCCGCCGCTGCAAGAGCGGCGAATAGTGGTATCGCGGCCCTCATGCCACCGTGCCCCCAACCGATGACCACCGTCATGACGCCTTTCGCCAGAGTGTTGGCTAGAACCGCGCCTCCCAGTACGAATCCGGCGGTTTGATCGTCGATAGCATGCGGGGGGAGCCCGGCCATGGTCATCACGGCCGCATCGACGTCCGACACGCCGGTGAGGGTGAGAACGAATGCCATGCCCTCTTGGCCGAAATGTTCCAAGGCCCAACGCGCGGCAAGCGACAATCCCGCGACAAGGGCGGCCAGCATGAGCGCGGGGGTGAAGCCCAGGGGATTGGCGACGGCGACGCCGTTGCCGCCCTTGCCGTGGGCACGCCAGGCGGTCAGGGCGAAGGCGACGGCTACAAGCGTCGCCGGCGCCATGGTCAGCGCCAGGGACGGTAAGGCGCGGGGAACGAGAACGAGTGCCACCAACTGCACCCTGACGAACATCACGATGGATGCCACCGCAATTCCGGCCGTCAATAATCCTCGACCATCGGGCTCATCGCGCAACCGCCTGGCATAGTCTGCGGTGACGGCGGTGGAGGACACAATGGCTCCGGTGAGCGCCACCAGCAACACGCCGCGGTCGCGGCCGAAGCGCCTCGATATAGCATAACCGGCGAAGGACAGCCCCATTACGAAGACGACCACCATCCAGATTTTCCTGGGGTTCCAGGCGTCGTAAGGACCGTAAGAGGCATCCGGCAGCAACGGCAGGATGATGAGGGATACCAGCAGGAAGCGGGACACGCCCTCGATCTCGCTCTCATCCAATCCCCGGAGCAGAGCGTGCATCGATTGCCGTGCGCTCAGCATCGCAAAGATCGCCGCACCTATGGCCAGGCCCAGGGCAGGCGAGAGGCGCGTCGCGCAAAAGCCCGCTCCAAAGGTCAGCAGGCCCGCCAGCGTAGTCGTGGCAGACAGATGATCCTGATCGGCGCTTCGGTTGTAGCCGACCGTCAGCACAGCCGAGGCTCCCAGGGCAAGGGCAGCGGCGACCAAGTCGGGGGAAAGGCCACCGAGCCCCCCAAGCAAACCGATCAGCCCGAAGGTACGAAAGCCCGCGACCCTGCGCCCCTTGCCGAAATCTCGCTGCGTCCAGCCGCGCTCCATCCCTACAAGCAGGCCGACTGCAATCGATGCGATCAGGGAGAGATAGGGGTGAGCGATATTGAACATGAGTTTGGCTAGCCTAAGCGCTGTGCCAAGGGCGTGTATGCAACATCAAATCTCTCCGAACAGAGCCCGTTGCGATGTCTCGATTTCCTCGAAATATCGCCGTCTTGCATGCTTTTCGGTCAATAAGCCCAAGACCTTGCCGGACGCATCGACCACCGCCAGTTCGTCAGCCACCCATTGGTCGAACAGGCGCAAAATCTTCTGCATGTCGGTATCCGGGCCGAGCGTAGCCTCGCGGAGCACTGCGAGCTCGACTATTCGCGTATCTTCCTCAAGCTCTGGCGCATAGGCTGAGGGCGTCGGTACGATTCCACAATATTGGCCGTCCTGGTTCACAATCACGGCCTTGCTCGCGGAGCCGAGCGGCACTCTGCTCCGAAACTGGGCCACGGTGCAATTCTCGTCCACCGAAATCCAGTCGCGACGCATCATGCGCGCGGCCGTCAGGTTTCGCACCCAGCCGATATCGCGCGGACTGCGAATGCTTGAACCGCGCAGGTGAAGTCTCCAGGTCGAGAAGGAATAGCCGAAAAACTCCCGGGTCATCGCGCTCGACAGCAAGGATGCGGTCAGCACGACAGCCATCAGACCGAAATCGTGGGTCGTTTCGAGCATCAGCAAGGCCAGGGTCATCGGGCCGCCGACGATCGACACGCTCAGCCCCGCCATGCCTACCAAGGCTGCATCTCGGGGATTGAGCGAGAACCCAATTGCCGACGCATTGACCGCGCCAGCGAAAATCTGCCCTACAAGGGCACCCAGGAAAAGCGATGCGAAGAACAGGCCGCCCCGGAAGCCGAAGCTTAAGGAAATCACCGATGCGGCGATCTTGAGTCCCAATATGAGCAGCAGCAGTCCGAGTGCAGGTTGCAGGACAAGGTCCAGATGCAATGCTCCATGTCCTGCTGACAGGGTTTGCGGCGAGCCCAGAGCGAGAGGTATCAGGAGCAGACCGCCGATCAAAGGTCTCCATCGCCCTAGCCTCCGCCAACCTTGCGCCCGCCCCTCTGCGAAGGTGACGAGCCGCATGATCATGATCCCCAACAAGGCGCATAATATGCCCAGCAGGGCGAACAACATATAATCCGCTGTGGAGATCACCCTGTCGGCAGTGGTTGCGATCAGCCAAGGCTCCACCCCCATCGCCCGTGACACGGAAACGCCCGCCAGAGCGGCCGCGATGACAGGCGCGATCGCCGAGGGTGTATAATGGCCGATGACGATCTCGAAGGCATAGAAGGCACCGGTCAGCGGAGCGCCGAACGCAGCCCCGATAGCCGCCCCTGCGCCCGCGCCCACCAAAGTGCGCAGATCATTGCGCCTCAGTTTCAGCCATTGACCCAGTAATGATGCGACGCCGCCGCCCAACTGGGCAAAGGCTGCCTCCAGCCCCACCGACGCGCCCATGCCGTTGGAAATGATCGTCTGGGTAGCGATCACAAGATTGTCGGTCGCCGGAATGCGTCCCCCATGAAGGGCATTCGCCTCGACCACGTCGATTGGCTCCCTTTTACGTCCCTTCAACAGCAGCGCGAAAGCCATCAACATCAGCCCGCCCAATGGCAGCGCCAGCAAGCGCCAGGGGTGGTGAATCGTTTCCAGCGCGCTCAGTCGATTCACCGTCACGCCATAAAATATGCGCTGTAAACCATGGGCCAGCCATTGCTGCACATTGGTCATCAGTCCCGCCGCAGTGCCCGCTACGACGGCAAGCAGAATGAAGGCCGCCTCGCTTTCGCGCAGGCGTCGCCGTTGCCTGATGGTGAACGACTTGAAGAGTGCTTGCCAGTTTCGCCGCATTGTCACCATAGGCTCCGTGGTCGGTCCAATCCGGGCCGACGAGGGCATTGCGCCCATGCCTCGCTCGGCGCAAGCTTGGAAAAACAGATGTCAGCAGAACAATTAACGGACCGGGGGTGAGGCAAGATCACGCGGCACCCGGATCGCTGGCGGAAAAGCAGTTCGCGGGCGTCCCCAACGGCGCCAATATCGTGACCGCCTCGATCATCCTGGCCATCATGATCCTGCCCTATATGGCGACCGTGCTGCGTGAATTGCTGCTGACCGTGCCGCCGCAGGTGCGCGAGGCTGCCTATGGCCTGGGCTGCACTCCCTTCGAAGTCGTCACTTCCGTCATCGTGCCTTATGTTCGGCGCGAGCTGGTGGGGGTGGTGATGCTGGGCCTTGGCCGCGCTCTGGGCGAAACCATGGCCGTCACCTTCGTGATCGGCAACGCCCATGGCTTCCCGAAATCGCTGTTCGCTTCGGGATCGACCCTGGCATCGACCATCGCCAATGAATTCACCGAAGCGACGGGGGAACTGCATACGTCCGCGCTGATAGCGCTGGGCCACGTCCTGTTCATGATAACCTTTTCGGTGCTCGCGCTCGCACGCGCGCTGCTCAGCACGAAGAAAGCCTGAGGTCCGCGATGCAAGTCCACGAACTGCGCCGCAAGATTGTCGACCGGCTGTTCACGATCGCCTGTTTCGACGCGACCGTGCTTGCGCTGGTGGCTTTGGTGTTCATCCTCTGGTCGCTGGTGATCCAGGGAATCGGCAGCCTCGACCTGCATGTCTTCACGCAAAGCACGCCCGCGCCGGGATCGCAGGGCGGCCTGCTGAACGCCATCGTCGGATCGCTGATGATGCGTATGATGGCGATGATCATAGCGCTCGTCATCGGCATATTGGCCGGCACCTGGCTGGCCGAATATGGTGGCCATACGCCTTACGGAGCGGTGGTCCGCTTCATGAACGACGTGCTGCTGTCCGCACCCTCGATCTTGGTAGGCCTCTTTATCTACGAACTGCTGGTCCGGCCTTTCCATGGCTTTTCGGGCTACGCCGGCGGGGTTGCGCTGGCCTTTCTGGCGACACCGATCGTCACGCGCACGACCGAAGACATATTGAACCTGCAACCCCACACCCTGCGAGAGGCCGGCATTGCGCTCGGCACGCCGCAATGGCGCGTCATCCGCCAGATATTGTGGCGGGCCGCGACGGCCGGGTTGGTGACGGGCGGCCTGCTGGGCTTTGCCCGGATCAGCGGCGAGACCGCGCCGTTGCTGTTCACCGCTCTCAACAACCAGTTCTTCAGTCTCGACATGGGCCATCCCACTGCCAGCCTGCCTGCCGTCATCTTCCAATATGCACTCAGCGCCTATGATGACTGGCGCAGGCTGGCCTGGGCCGGTTCGCTCATCATTGCCGTCGTTGTTCTATCCATCAGCATCATCGGGCGCTTCATGACCCGGGAGAAGTTCAAGCCATGACCACCGCCGCCATCGACGCCCTTGAATGCATCATGCAGGAACCGCCTTCCAGCTCGCTGGTCATGGAAGCTTGCAATCTCAATTTCTTCTATGGGAAACACCAGTCGCTCTTCTCGGTCAGCCTGCCCGTCCGGCGTAATGCGATCACCGCGCTGATCGGTCCTTCGGGCTGCGGTAAGTCGACCCTTTTGCGGGTACTCAACCGTATCTATGCTCTTTATCCCGGCCAGCATTGCACCGGGCGCGTGGTGCTGAACGGCGAGGATGTCCTGCACGAGCAGAAGCGCCTGCGCTGGCTGCGCAAGCGCGTATCGCTGGCGGTGGAAACGCAGGCCGGCCCCGATCCGATCGAGCATGATCAGGCATTGCGCGCGGGTACCGACCTCGCCCGATTGCGTGCGCGAGTGGGCATGGTGTTCCAGAAGCCGACGCCCTTTCCGATGTCCATCTATGACAATATCGCTTTCGGCGTGCGCATTTATCACCGCAAGACCAAGGCGGAAATGGACGTGATCGTGGAGAAGTCGTTGCGCCGCGCTGCCCTGTGGGACGAGGTGAAGGACAAGCTGCACGCCCCCGGCCTGGGCCTGTCGGGCGGCCAGCAGCAGCGCCTTTGCGTCGCGCGCGGCATTGCGGTGGAGCCGGAAATCCTGCTGCTGGACGAACCTGCCTCGGCGCTCGACCCTGTTTCCACCGCCAAGCTGGAAGCGACACTGCTGGAGCTGAAAAAGGAATTCACGATAGTGATCGTGACACACAACCTCCAGCAGGCAGCGCGCATCGCGGACTATACGGGGTTCATGTATCTTGGCCGCATGGTCGAATTCGGGCCGACCAACGGCCTGTTCATGAATCCACAATTGCAGCAGACGCGGGACTATGTGACGGGCCGCTTCGGCTGATTATTGGCATAGCGCCTGGGGATTTTGTTGGTTGGCTGCCGGGAGCGGCGGCGTTCCGCTTCGGTTACGCGCTGCTCGTTAGGCAGCTTCAAGCATCAGCCCTCAGCGGGTGCCCCCACCGCCAGTCTCAATGAAACGCAGCGACATCTGGTGGTAAAGCCGCTTGCGGCACACAAAGGGAGCCACAAAATCGGCTACCAGCGCGGAGGCCAGGAGCGGCATCATGAGGCCCCGGCTTGCGGTTGTTTCCGAAATGATGATGACAGCCGTAAGGGGCGCCCGCACCACACCCGTGAAATAGGCCACCATCCCAAGCAGGACGATCGCTCCGGGTGGATAGGTCGGAAAAATGCTTCGAAGCACATCTCCAACGCCCGCGCCGACCGAGAGCGAAGGGGCGAAGATACCGCCGGGAAGGCCCGATACCGCCGTCGCAAGTGTCGTCAGGAGCTTGGCCGCGCCGAACCAGATTGGGACGTCCGAACCAGTGATGATCGCATGCGCAGTGGAATAGCCAGTGCCCCAGGTGAGGCCCGTCAGGACGCCGGTGACAGCGACTATGCAGCCGCAGCATCCGGCAAACATGATGGGTCGCCGCCTCATCCAGGCCAGCGGCCGCCAGGACGTGTTTCCTACCGCCAGCATGGCGCGGGAAAAAAGCGAACCGAGCAGGCCGCCGAGCACACCGGCAATAGGGGCTGCCACCAATGCTTCACGAACGCTCAGCGTCTGTTGCATGGCGCCGAAGTAGACATAATCCCCGGCAAGGCCCAGGCTGACCATGCCGGCGATCAGCACTGCCGCCATCACCAGGAGGGTCATCCTCTGCTCATAGGCAGCGGCCAGTTCCTCGATGGCGAAGGCCACGCCCGCCAACGGCGTGTTGAACGCCGCAGCGACGCCCGCCGCGCCGCCGGCGATATAGACCGAAGCCCGTACCGGGATCGCCAGGAAACGGTGCGCATGCCCCATGATGGAAGCTGCGATCTGCACCGTCGGCCCCTCTCGGCCTACCGAGGCGCCCAGCAGCAAAGTGCAGATCGTGAGAATGAATTTGGCGATCGCGGTCCGCGCGGAAACCAGCCGATCCATGCCCCGCTCCGGATTGCGGGTCGCTGCGATCGTCTGGGGTATGCCGGAACCGGTGGCGGCCGGTGCGAACCGCCTGGTCGCCCAGACCAGCCCGGCAAAGCCCGCCGGCGTGATCAGCAACGGCGCCCACCACCAGCGCGCCACGACGGACAGGAAGACATGATTGGCCTCGTCGGCCAGACGCGCGAATGTCAGCGCGACAAGGCCGATCAATATTGCCCCGCCCAAGAAGGCTGCCCGCCTGCGCCAGACGGTCGGCCGCAGGCCGTAGAGGCGCAGGCGGGCGCGCAGGCGCAAGGAATTACCCATCGGCCATTCTGCCTTCTTCGCGCGGCGATCCGGGCGCGAGCCGCAGGAGCAGAAAACCGGCGACCGCAGAAAGTACCGATCCGCCCAGAACCCCAATCTTGACCTCGTCGGACAGAAGCGGATCGCTGAACGCAAGGCCGCCGATGAAGAGGCTCATCGTGAAGCCGATGCCGCAGATGAGGGCGAGGCCATAGACCTGCAGCCAGGTAGCGCCTGCCGGCCGGTCTGCTATTCCCAGGGCAACCGCCCCCCGGATACTGGCGAATATTCCGATCTGCTTGCCCAGAAATAGTCCGGCACCGATGCCGAGTGGCAGTGGCCCCATGATCTGCTCCATGCCGACGCCGGCCAGCGATACGCCGGCATTGGCGAAGCCGAACAGGGGCACGATCGCAAATGCGACCCAGGGGTGCAGCCGGTGCTCAAGGCGATGAAGCGGCGATTCTGCGTCATCCGGAGCCCCTGGCGACGTGCGGATGGGAATGGCCAGCGCCGCCAGAACCCCGGCTATCGTCGCATGGACCCCCGACAAGAACACCGCCAGCCACAAGGCCACGGCCAGCACCATATATGGCCAGAGCTTCTGCACGCCCGACCGGTTGAGGATCAGCATCGCGCAGAAAAGAAGCGCGCCGACCAGCAACGCCAACCCGCTGATCCCCTTGGTGTAGGCAAGCGCGATAATCAGAACCGCGCCCATGTCGTCGACGATGGCAACGGTGGTGAGCAGCAGCTTGAGGGACGTTGGCGCGCGCTTGCCGAGCAGGGCGAGTACACCAATGGCAAAGGCGATGTCGGTCGCGGCCGGGATCGCCCATCCGTTGGCGAGCCCCGGCGTACGACCGGCAATCAGCAAATAGGTTATGGCAGGAATCGCCATTCCTGCCGCCGCCGCGATTACCGGCAGCCAGCGGTCGCTCCAGTTCGACAGGCGTCCATCTATGAACTCCCGCTTGATCTCCAGGCCGACGAGCAGGAAGAACAGCGCCATCAATGCGTCATTGATCCAATGGAGCAACGACAGCGGGCCCAGATGGACGTGCAGACTTTCGAAATAGACCTCTGCCCATCTGCTGTTGGCAAGGATCATCGCGAGCAGCGCCGCGAGGATCAGAAGGATACCCCCGGCCGCCTCGGTCCTGAGAAATTCGCGCAGCGCCGAGCGAGGGCGGTCGAAGGCATCAAGCATCAGCATGGTGAAACCCGATAACGGCCCTTGCCATGAAATGTCCAAGAAAACCGGGTCATACAGTGAGAAAAATAGCAACTCTTGGTCTGAAGCTGATTTTGCTCCCCGCGGACAGAGGACCTTCCTTGCAGGACGCGATGAAGGTCGCAAAGGAAGTCGCGGCGGTGTTGCTCCGCGATGCCTGTCGAAGCCGCAACCGAACTGATCATGCCGCGTTGACGGGACATGGTGCCCGATGCAGAAGGCTGCGAAGAAGTTGCAATTTGTGCAATGCAAAATTTGCTTGCGTCTCAGGCGAATCAGTGACAGCTTCATAACGGTCGAGGCAGGGGCGCTTCGGCATTCAGGCTGAGCCCACCGATGACGGCTGGGGTTCGGCCCGGTTTCTGAAAAACCGACCTGGCAATGATGCCGCTTGGACAGGGTCCGATGACCTTCGTTCCGGCGGCTTTTTTATTGGTTTTTCACCCGCGGCATAGGTGCAGCAGGGCGGCTTTCGACATCGATTTTCGTGCGCTGGATCGTTTCCGGCGATGATCAGTCGCGTGCCGCCTCCAGCGATCACGATCAACAAGGAAAGGACATTGGGGAATGGCAGAGGGGGATAATCAGGATGGCGTAAGTCGCCGTGGGCTGCTGAAGACCAGCGGAACGGCGGCGGTGCTTGCTGCTGTGCAGCAGGCCTTTCCATCAGGGGCATTCGCCGCAGGTGCGGGACCGGAAGTCACTGGCGCCAAGCTGGGCTTCATCGCGCTGACCGATGCCGCGCCGCTCATCATCGCCAAGGAGCTGGGCTTCTTCGCCAAATATGGCATGCCTGACGTGCAGGTGGCGAAGCAGGCGAGTTGGGGCGCGACGCGTGACAATCTGGTTCTGGGTTCCGCCGCCGGCGGCATCGACG
>Ga0307408_100000132_pt1 | contig 82821 bp, 60 predicted proteins | sample 322Cmetagenome_FD_202116 | JGI IMG/M metagenome (GOLD analysis project Ga0307408, IMG submission 202116) | Maize rhizosphere microbial communities from greenhouse at UC Davis, California, United States - 322HYB-C-3 | ecosystem: Host-associated > Plants > Roots > Rhizosphere > Soil | place... | reverse complement strand
GGTCGTTTTTATTACGCACGTGGTTTGGCCAATGCGTGGGAAAACGTCGATGGTGGCGGTGATTTTTGGCTCTATATTCCGGCGGAAGTAGCAAACGAAGGGGCTGCTAGTTTGCCCAAACCCCAGCTAAACGCATCGCTTATTGAGCCGGAAGAACGCTACACTGCGTTTGATTCAAACAGCCAAACTCTTAGCGAAGCGGGTACGGATTTTGTGCGTTTGATGGCGACGCCTGAAGGCGCAAAAATTTGCTTGTTTAATTTCTCCTATGGTGGGCGCCCCAGTGTTTTACCTTACGGTATTAAGGTCAGAACTAACGGTGTTGCAACCTTGGCGCTGAGTACTGGATTGGAGGCACAGCCTTATCAGAAAATTGAGCTACCCAATACCAATAATCAATGGCGCTATGTGGTTTATGACGCGGGAACCGGCGCTATTCCAAGTGGTATTGGTGGTAGCTACAGCTTGAATTATGTATTTATTGAAGGTGATGGCACTCAGGTTGATATCGATAATTTTAATGTGAATGCGGGTACCGAATTAAGTGCACCGGTGTTTGTCGAGGGTGTGGGGAACCAGGTAATTTATACCTATGTAGGCGCCGCTATTAACAAAAACTTCGCCGCGACTGATCCCAACTCTGCCGATGTAATTTCCTACAAACTTGATCAGGCTCCTGCGGGCGCCGGGTTTAATGAGCAAACCGGCGCGTTCACATGGATACCGCAATCCGCTGGTCACTATTCTTTTGTGGTTTCTGCAAATGATGCGTTGACGAGCACCACTAAAAAAATTGACGTTTATGTCGAGCAAGATCGCAATGCCGCACTGGCCAGTATCAATGCGGGGTTCGATGGCAACGCAATTTATTCAACAGATTCTTTGGAAAATTATGAACAAGCGTATGCGGCGGCGACAACTGGTTTGAATAATGCGAGTGAAGCAGAATTTGCAGCATTGCTTCAAACTCTGTTTGTCGCGGTGAGTGACTTGCAATTGGTGACGCCGTTATTGGGTGATGAAAGTTTGAATTTCGCAAGTACAGTTGCGAGCACAACATTCGGTGGTGTCTATTCACTTGTTGATGCAGACCCTGACACCTTTACCGGTTTTTTATCTGGCGCTAATCTTTATCACATTCTCGATTTTGGCATAGACCATAAAGTCAGTGCGACCGCATTCGGTGTTCAAGCACGGATGAATTTTGCAGATCGCGGCGCGGGCATTACAGTATTTGCTTCCAATGATTCGCAAAATTGGACGCGTATCACGCCGGATGAGTCCCCATTTCAGGATGATCTTGCCATTTTGCCAGTCGATGCCGCTTACCAAAACAGTAAGTATCGCTACTTTAAATTGCAAATGGTTAACCCGCACCCCGATGCATTACGTAATCAAGTTCTGAATTTGATGGAGCTGGGTGAGGTGCGTATTTGGGGTGAGCGCTTTGAGACAAATAATAAAATTGAAGCGATCAACGTAGCGCCAGAGCAAGTGGGTACGCGCGGAATTGTTTTTACTGGCAGTGAGCTGACGTTGAGTTTGGTTGCGAAAGAGGCGATTGAAAATCTGGTGTTAAATGTGCAGGGCGTCAATGCGGTAGTTTCAACGACCGATGGTATTCATTGGACTGCCAGTGTGACCTTGCCGGTGAATGCTAATGCGGGTGCGCTGTCCTATTACTTGAGCTACGTTATCAGCGCTACCGGTCAAAGCAATGATGCTTTTATTAAATCCAATTTATATGTGACCAATGGCACCAATATTATTGATGGAATTTCCAGCCTTGCTGATTTGATTGACCCGTCCACTTCATTCGGGCGGCCAAGTGCAGCGGTAACGGCGCAACAGGTTGGCAATCTGTTTGATAATAATGCTGACACCATTTCCGATTTTAGATTAGGTGGTAATGGCGCTGGTGGTTACATCACGTTTGATTTTAAATTCGGCGGCTCTGTTGCGCTAACCGGGGTTGATATTTTGGCCCGTCAGGATGGCTACTACACACGCATTAATGGCACGCGCATTCAAGCTTCACAGGATAATCAAAATTGGATCACTATTTCCAGCTCAGCGATTTCAACTAACGAATGGCAAGCACTGACAATTACTGATCCTCAGCATTATCGTTACATTCGCATCTACAACAGCAACAGCTGGTTTGGAAATATGGCGGAAGTGAAATTCCACGGTAGTCATCGCGGCTCTGTGGATTTGATCAGCACCGTTGGTTTGTCTTCTGCATCCGCGGATGCAACCGGGTTGATTCATATTGGCGATGAGGTGAGCATTTCTATAGGTGCAGTTGGTTTAATTGCAGATATGGACGTGATTATTCAGGGTGTTCCTGCCAGCGTATCCCAAATCAATGATAACGCCTGGGTCGCAACCGCAACTATGTCAGCCGACGTCAACCAAGGTTATGTTGGGTTCACGATTAACTACAACAGCACAACTGGCGCAACTGGAACGCCTGAAAGCAGCACGACCGATGGCTCCAGGTTGTATCTCATCAATGGCGATGACTTGCTGCTTAATATTGCTGAAATTGCAGATCTGATTGACCCCTCAACGACTTTTGGTCGCCCCAATGCAGCGGTAACCCTGAGCAACGTAAACGCGCTTTTAGATGGTAATGCCGGCACCGTTTCCGATTTCCGAATCGGCACCAATGGCAGTGGTGGTTACATTACCTTTGATTTTAAAGAAGGGAACTCGGTGTGGTTAACCGGTGTGAATATGCTGGCGCGCCAGGATAACTATTACACCCGTATCGAAAGTGCAGTGGTGCAAGGCTCGAATGACAATATCAATTGGACCACAATCACCTGGCCAGCACTTGCTACCCGGGATTGGCAAAACCTGAGTGTTACCACTCAGTCTGGTTACCGATATCTGCGCTTATACAACTGGCGCAACTGGTTCGGCAATATGGCGGAAGTGAGGTTGCATGTGGACAACAAACCGCCCGTCACACAAGCCAATATTCCTACTGGCTGGGTGAACTCTGATGTCTTGCTTGAGTTTAATGCGATTGATGACGCTTCCGGTGTTGATGCGACTTACTTTGCGCTTGGTGATGCGCAATCGCAATCGGCAACTTCAGTTGTTGTCAGCACCGAAGGTAGTAATGATCTGATGTTCTGGAGTGCAGATAAAGCGGGGAATGTTGAAAATATTAATTTTTCCCAAGTGAAACTTGATAAAACCTTGCCGCAATATTTGATTGAGTTGAATGGTGAACCTTTTGTTGCGGGGGAGTCGATACAAGATAATCAGACGCTCAGTTTGACCATTTCAGATACATTGTCTGGCTTGGAACTTCAGCAGGTATCTTTGGATGGTCAGATCATTGCACCCAGTGTGAATACAACTAGTTACCGAATTTATCTACCCGGTAAAATTGGTTCTCACCAATTGCATATAACTGCAAAAGATTTAGCGGGTAATCAGCTCAATGAACAGCTAACCTTCAGAGTAGAAACTAATCTGGAGTCGCTAATCTCCCTGTTTATTGAAGGTGTAAACTCGGGCGATATCACTGGAAAATTAGCTGATAAGCTCAGCCGTATCCTTAGGCAGATACAACATATTGTTTCGCAGTCAGAAATTGCACATGGTATGAACAGCGATCGAATTATTTTGCAATTGCTAACAAATATGTCTCATGAGCTTTCCAGGAATTCCAATGTGATAGATGCTAATACGTTGGAAATTCTTAAAAATGATGTTGAGGCATTAATGCGCCTCTATCGGGAAAGAGTCGAAGGGCTTTAACGAGTATTTTATTCCCCTGATATAAGTTTTTAGTCGAATAAACCTTATCTTGGCTGGGCAATCATGCCCAGCCATTTTTATGTTTTTAGGATTAGCACCACTAATCAACCGCGGTGAGAGTCTCCAATCAATAGCAGTGCAGCACTTCCTATGATAGCAGTCTCATCCCCTGTTAAACCGCTGCGAATCCTGTTGCGAAGCAGGGTTGACGCTTTACTTTTGACGTTATCAGTCAGCGTGAAAAGCCAATTTTTTGGCATAGAAGAGACAATAATTATTTCGTCAAGATGGTGCAGACTGGCGCTAGTTTCAATGGAAAATGTCAGTGCACTGGCGGCATTTTGGATCCATGCAGAAATTATCTGATTGGTTGCCGGGTTTTGGTCTTGATAATTAAAATGCATTAATTCTAATGTGGATGCCACGCCAAGGTGTCGGCATAAACTAGCAAGGGATGATTGCTCATTGAGCGAGTTGTATTGTGTTGCTTCAGCTCTACTATGAGCTGCGAATACGATAGGCATGGATCCAAGAAACTTTTTTTCAACCGGTCGATGCAGATTTATTTCGTTGGCAAAAATAAAGCAGCCGTCAACGTCTAGATCTATTTGAATATAGAGCGAATCTTTTTTAATACTTGTGGGATTTTTTATGATCTCTGCGGCGGCAGCCGTAATTCCTGCAGGAACGATTACAAGCACAAGCTTGTAAAGTGATTGATCGTTTTGATTTTTTAATCGGTGGCTTAGGCGAGCCTTTATCTCACGCACGCAGATTATTTCATCGCCGCTGTCGATAAGGCCGATTCCAATTAATGCCCGCTGTTGCTCCAGTTCCAGACATTTAACCAGCTCAACGATCTGATGATAAATTTGATCTGCAAGATCTAAATTTGTTTGCTGGTGGACTGGATACTCCTGAATAACCAGAATGGTTCCATGAAAATTAATCACGGCGATCAGAAAAATGTTTTCTCTAATCTCAATCCCTATAGCCAATCGGCCATTAGCTCGAATCTCGTACTGGGCTGTTGGCTTTCCTCGCGGTTTCTTCTGAATACCTTTTTTTTGGATAAGACATTTGCTTTCCAGAGTTTCAACAATTCTTGCAACAGCGGGATAGGTCAAGCCGGTTAGCTGCGCTATATCGGCTTTTGATAATTGTTGATGCTCACGCATGAGCAATAAAATGAGCTGCTCATTCTTATCGCGTAGATTGGATGAGTTTTGCCCCTGGCTCATGGGTTACTGATTGGATGGCTGAAATTGTAGGCGGGGCTCTTGGTCGTTGTGTAGTAAAAATGCAGAGATAATAAGAAAAAACACAACTACGCTTCCCATAATTTTATAGGATAGGGAAAAACCAAAATTGTCATACATTAAGCCGGCAACAACCGACAGCCCGCTGGCTGCAACCTGAGTCATAAATTGAAAACCCACCAAATACAGCGTAGAGGAAAGGCGAGCGTCAAAACTGCGGGTGATATATTTAAAAATAGAGATGAGCATAATAGGCAGCTCAGCCGCGTGTAGCAGTTTCATGAAAGAAATTTCTATTGCATTGTCGGCAAAACCTGAGCCGATAATGCGCAATGCCATAATGGCACCGGATAACAGCAGGCCATTTTTTGCGCCGATTTTGTTTACGATAAAGGGCGCTAAAAACATGCCCCCCGCTTCAAGAAATACCTGAAATGAATTGAGGTAACCGTACATGGCATTACCCTCTGCTTTGCTGGGAAAGAGCGAGGAGAAATAAACCGGAAATTGCTGATCGTAAACGGTGTACACACAGGTCACGCCTATTACATAGGTGGCAAATGCCCAAAAGCTAGGTAGTTTTAATAAGCCTAGTGCGTCACGGGTACTCAGTGGCGATGTTTTTTCCTGTAAGTGACCCGCTGTGGGTTGGGTGGAAACAAACAGTAGGGCAAAAATAAACACCAGCGCGCTGATGCTGGCGAGATAAAAATTAATATGCGGGTTGATATTAAAAAGATAACCGGTAAAAAAGGTGGCGCAGGCCCAACCCAAAGAACCCCACATTCGAGCTTTACCAAACTCAAAGCCGGTAAAGCGACCAATGCGCTCGACGTAAGTTTCTACTGCACCGACACCCGCCAGAAAGGTGATCGCAAAATACACTCCACCTATTACCGCGCCGAGATAGAAGTTGTGTTGTAGCAAGGGCGCATAAATGAAAATAAAAAATGGGCCGCTCAGAATTAACAATATGCCTACTGCAAACAATAGCGATCGCTTAACCCCAAGCTTGTCCTGAATAAAACCATAACAAGGCATAATTAATAATGCGGCCATGGCATTGATACTGAAAATCATGCCGGTGCGCTCGCCACTAAGGCCAATAACTTGATTTAACCAAATAGGGAATAATGAAAACGTAAACGACCAGGTCAGAAAAAAACTAAATAAGCAGGTACTCAGTAACCAGTAATTTTTGGTGGCGCTAGTGAATGGCATCATTATTCTCATCGTTAGCATGGGCAAGAGTGTGCCGGCGTTAACCGGCCCCGGGTGGTGCTACTGATCCGCGGATAACTTGTTCGCCGCCAATCAGATAGGTTTTTAACGGAGTGTTTTCTTCCAAGGCGAGTTGTGCGGCCTTTTGTCCCATTTCGAAATAGGGCAGCGAGACGGTAGTGAGTTTGGGCACCAGATTTTCCGCAATCATGCGGTAGTTGTCGTAACCCACAATCGAAATCGTTTCGGGAATTTTGTAGCCCATGCGGCGTATCAGCATGTAGACACGCATTGCCATTTTGTCGTTACCACACATGATTGCACTGGGACGCTCGGAGCGGGCCATAATGTCGCGCAGAATGTCGGGGATGGTTGCGAACTCATCTTCTGGATCGCGGCATACACCTTCATGGATAAGTTCCGCTTGCATTTCTACACCCATTTCCATGTGAGCTTTTTTGTAACCGCGCAGACGCAACACAGTTGCTGGCATATCATCAAACAGGGTCAAAAATGCGATTCGTTTGTGGCCGGCTATTAATAAGTTTTTTGTTGCATCGTAAGCGCCACTTTCGTCATCTGGAATGATGGTCGGGTGGCGCAATTTTTTTTCAAAACAGTTCACCAGAATAAGTGGGCATTTATTGAAACTTTGTTCAATAGCGACTTCGCGGTGATAAACAGTGGCAAAAATAATCGCCTGCGCACGTTGGCGACGAAAGTCATTTACCAATCGTTCAAAGCTGGATGCCTTGCCACCCGATTCGCCAATCATCAGGAGTTTCCCCTGACGTTCACATTCATGCTGGATGCCCGCAATAATATCGAAGGAATCTGGCGTGGTGGTCAGTCGCTCGGTAATCAGGCACACAATGCCAGTCTCTTGCCCGCGTAGCGCTTGCGCAGCGGCAGAGGGATAGAATTCCAGAGCTTGCATGGCTTCATTGACGCGCTCGCGAGTTTTGTCGCTGACGCCGTCGTAGCCACTCAGAATGCGGGAAACTGTTTTTACCGACACGTTGGCATGTAGCGCTACATCTTTAATAGAAGTCATTTGTGTTCCATTGGCTGGGTGAGTTATCAGGCTTGTCTAAATACGAACATTTAGCTTGACATATTTCCTACCCTTTTCACTATAATGACCAACGATAGACATTTTGTCAATCCGCAAATAAAGCAATAAATAACCCGGGTTTAAGTTGTTGGAGTCCGTTATGGGATTGGTTAAGCGTTCGCGACTATTGATCATTGTCTTGTCTATCTCGCTAGTATTGCTGCTGGCTTGCTGGCCAAAACAACAGGCGCCACTGTTAGTGGCAATCAAATTTGATGAGGGGCGTGGTGCACGGGTAAAGGATGCTGTTTCGGGGCGCGATTACCCCATTGCGCATCGTTTTCTGGCGGCGCGCTATAAGCCGGTGTCTGATCCTTACTGGCGGGACAACTGCATTGCCGGTCAATGTTTGAAGTTTGATGGCTATAGCAATGCTGTGGAGTTGGCACCACTGGCGATGCCCGCCTCCGGGGTGATGACACTCAGTATGTGGGTGGCGCCGCAAGCCTATGAATGGGGCGATGGCGGGTTGCCGTCGGGTTTGATTGGTCAATATCAGGCGGCGGAACATCAGGGGTTTGTACTGGGAATCGGGCGTCACGGCGAGTGGTTGGTGCAGTTTGGTGATGGAGTTGAAACTCACACGGTCACCGCCGGCCAGCGGTTGCCGGTTGATACCTGGTCCCATGTGGCGGTGCGTGTCGATAAGCCTGAACAATTGTTAATTTTTTACTGCAATGGCGAGCGGGTGGCCGAGCACAAGCTGCCTGCTTTGGCACAGTTGCAATTGCCGAAGATACCTCTGTTGATTGGACGTCATTCGGCCGCAATGCTGCATTTGGGGCATTTTTATCTGCACAGTTTTAACGGCTTGATGGATGAGTTAACAGTGCTGGATGGCCCACTTTCAAGCGACGAACACCAGGCGCTGTATACCCGTGGCTTGGTTGATGGGCAATTGCCTACGCTTGCGCTTGCGGATACGACGATTGCCCGCAGCGCGTTTGATGGCGACAAACATCGCCCGCAGTATCACCTTATGCCCGATGCCCATTGGATGAACGAACCGCACGGGCCGTTTTACTACAAGGGCAAATACCACATTACCTTTCAAAAGAATCCCCACGGGCCGTTTTGGCACCAGATCCACTGGGGACATTTGGTCAGCGATGACATGGTGCACTGGCAGGAGGTGGAAATGGCCTTGCGCCCCGAGGCGGATGAGTTAGCGCCGGACGGTATTTGGTCGGGCAGTGCAACGCTGGATGCTGACGGTAACCCGGTGCTGTTTTTTACCGCCGGCAACGACCAGATGTTTCCCACCCAGCGAATGGCGTTGGCTCGCCCTAAAGACCTGACTGATCCACTGTTGCGCAAGTGGGTCGCGCACCCGGAAGCACTCATTACGCAGCAGCGCGATTGGGGTTTGTTTGGCCAGTTCCGCGACCCCTTTGTATTTTGGGATAAGACCGCCCAACAGTGGTATCAACTGGTGACCTCGGGCATTCCCGATGGCAGCGGCACGGCGCTGGTGTTTTCCTCCACTGATTTGCTCGGCTGGAATTACCTGGGGCCGCTGTTTAGCACCGATATCAAGGCCTATCCACAAGTTGGCCCGGTGTGGGAGCTGCCGGTGCTATTGCCACTGGGTACCGGTCGCGACGGTCGCCCGCGCCACTGGTTTGGCATTAACTCCCACGGCGCTGGTGCGGTGGTGGAGGTCTATTACTGGATCGGGGTATGGGATGCCTCCACCGGCCGGTTTAGCCCGGATCACCCCGAACCGCGCCTGATGGACATAGGTGATCGCAAGTTCACCGGCCCCAGCGGTATGGTTGACCCGGTCACAGGACGCAGCATTTTATTCACCATAGCCCAAGGCGAAACTACCCGCCAACAAGAGGCCGAGAGCGGCTGGGCGCACAACGGTGGCCTGCCACTCAGCCTGTGGTTGGGCGAGGACGACCAACTGCGGTTTGCGCCTATCGCCGAGCTTTCCTCACTGCGCGGTGAAGCGTTGGTTGATGCCGCCAACATCAGCGGCGCCCAGGCCCAGGCACTGTTGGCACCGGTCAAGGGGGATTTGTTAGAGCTGGAACTGGTGCTGGATAGCGCGCAGTTGGTCGGTTCGACTGGCGCTGGTTCACTGGCGCTGGAACTGCGTAAAAACCCGCGTGCCAGTGAGCTGACCCGGCTCAGTTTGCAGCCTTCTGATGGTGCCTCGCGCTGGCGTTTGGCGCTGGATCGCACCCGCACCAGTCTCGATCCGGATGTGCTGAGTTATGGCGTGCAGGGTGGTGAGTTGGCGTTGGATGATGAAATCCGGCTGCGCGTATTTCTGGATCGCTCCATGCTGGAGGTTTATGTCAATGACCGCATTGGCCTGACCAGCCGAGTATTTCCCGCAACGCTTGATGCCCTTGGGCTCGGCCTTGAATTGCCTCCCGCCGCAGTCGTGAAACGGTTGCGTGTGTGGCCGATGAGTGCCGCCCAAGGTGCCACGGTGCCCGCGGCTCCCGCCGCCTTTGAATACAGCGATACCACCTGGCAGAGCGCGCTGCCCAACCACGATTTTAGCCAGTGCAACCTCACCGGCTGGCAAGCGCAAGGCGCTGCTTTTACTGCCGCGCAGGTGGTGGCGGATCAGCGGGAGCTAAATCCCAGTGGGCGTATCCCCGGCGGTTGTCACTTGCTCGGTAGTTTAGCGGGTGGTGATGCCACCGGCGAGCTGCGCTCGGCGCCCTTTGTGCTGGGCGGTAACGGCCAGGTTAATTTCCTGATCGGCGGCGGTATGGACATGAACAATCTCTATGTCGCGCTGGTGGACCTTGAGACCGGCCGTGAGTTGATGCGCGTTACTGGCACCGAGGCGGCAGCGCTACCTGCCGGCACCAATCACAGCTTGCGCCGCGTTTACTGGGACCTCAAAGGTGCGCTGGGCAAAAGCCTCTATTTCCACATTCGCGATCAGGCCAAGGGCCCGCGCGCGTATCTCAATGTCGATGACTTTCATATTCCTGTGCAATCCACACTCATAACAGAGACTTCGCTATGACCAGTTTTACTACCCCTGCGCTACCCGCAGACGCTTGGCGCCCACAATTGCATTACTCGGCGCGCGGCAATTGGATTAACGACCCCAATGGGTTGTTTTACAAAGATGGCATTTATCACCTCTATTACCAGATGAACCCGGATGACAGTGTCTGGGGCAATATGCACTGGGGGCACGCGGTGTCGCCTGACTTGGTGCGCTGGCAGGAGTTACCCATAGCGCTGGATGCCGAGCCGGAAGGCTTGGGCTACGCATTTTCCGGTGGTGCCGTGATTGACTGGAATAACAGTTCCGGCTTGGGCGATGGAGTAAGCCCACCAATTATCGCCACCTATACCCAGCATTCCAAAGACGCAGTACAGGTGCAGAGCATCGCCTACAGCACCGACGGCGGTAAGCGCTTTGTGCCCTATGCGGGCAACCCGGTGATCGCCAATCCGGGATTGAAAGATTTTCGCGACCCCAAAGTTGTCTGGCATGAGCCAAGCCAGCGCTGGGTGATGGCGCTGGTGGCGGGCGATCGCGCGCATTTTTACACCTCAACTAACCTGTTGGAGTGGAGCTTTGCTTCGGAGTTTGGCGCTGAATCCGGCGCCCATGGTGGCGTGTGGGAGTGCCCCGAACTCTTCTCGCTCACCTGCGCCGAGACGGGTGAAAGCCGCTGGATTCTGACCATTAGCCTCAACCCGGGCGGCCCTAATGGTGGCTCGGCGATGCAGTATTTTGTCGGCCAGTTTGATGGGCAGGTGTTTCAGGTCGAGCACGAAGACACCCGCTGGTTGGATTTTGGCACCGACTTTTATGCCGGTATCACCTGGGATGGATTGCAGTCCATGGGTGATGAGCGGGTGATGATCGCCTGGATGAGCAACTGGCAATACGCCAACAAAACTCCTACGGACAGCTGGCGCGGCGCTATGTCGCTGCCGCGACGGATGGCATTGCACAACGTAAACGGGCACTACCGGGTGGCCAGTGAACCACACGTCAACTTGTTGCAGGCTCGCCGCGGTGGATTTGACTGGTTGCAGGATCGTCCGTTGGCGGCGGGTGAATTACTCAGCACTAACGAGTTACCGCCGGTGGCGGAAATTGTACTGCAACTGCGCTGGTCGGCGGCAGCCCCTCTGGTGGAATGGCAATTGATAAATGCGCAGGGCGAACAATTGAGTCTGGTGTTGGACGCTGCGCAGGCTAGGCTTAGTCTTGATCGCCGCCAATCGGGCTGGGATCAGGAAGGCTTTGGGCGCGAGATGCACGCGGAGCTGTATGCAAGTGCGCCTGGTTTTGCCGAGCTGCGGTTGTTTGTAGATCGCTCCTCGCTAGAGGTGTTTGCCAATGGCGGCCTGACGTGCCTGACCAGCTGCTGCTTTCCGCAATCGCCCTATTCAACGCTGCAATTGCATTTGCGTTCCGGCGCGCTGGATGCGGTTTCGGCCCAGATCTACCACCTGGAGTAACCGGCTATGACTATCTGTGTACTGGGCGAGGCGATTGCTGATTTAGTACCTACCGAACAGGGCTTGTATGACCCTAAAGTGGGTGGTTCACCCTTTAATTTCGCGCGCTGTCTGGCGCGGTTGGGCGCGCCAGTACGCTATGTGTCCCCCATTTCCAGCGATGCCCTTGGTGCGCGCATGCTGGATGAAATGCGCTTGCAGGCTATTGCATTTGATCCCGCCAACCGCTCACCGCTGCCAACCTCGCTCGCTCTAGTCGCCTATGACAATGGGCAGCCGCGTTATAGCCTTTACCGCGAAGGCATTGCCGATACTGATTTTACCGTGGCTGGTGTGCTGGCACAGGTTCCCGCAGAAACCCGCATTTTTCATACCGGATCGCTGATGTTGGTGCCCGACGTAATTGACCGGGTAGCGTCGCTGCTGGAGCAGCTGCGCGCGCGCGGCATAGTGATCAGCCTGGATATCAACCTGCGCCCCGGTGTGGTGCGCGACCAGCAGGAGTATCGCCGGAAAATTCTGGCCTTGCTGCCACTGGCGGATGTGATTAAGGCCAGTGATGAGGACCTGGCGCTGCTCGGGCTTGATATTAGCGATATAAAACCGGTGATCGAGCGCTACTTTGCCGGTTCGTTGCTCATTTTTACCCGCGGCGATGAGGGTGCCACGGCATGCGTGGGTGGTCAGCAGTTTAGGGTGCCTGCCTATCCCGTGAGCCGTGTGCAGGACACCATTGGTGCTGGCGATACCTTCTACGGCGCTTTTATCGCGCGGATGTATGCAGTGACCAAGTCGCGTCTGGATTGGGCCGATGAGTCACTACTGCGTGGTGCATTGCAGCTTGGCTGTGCGGCAGCGGCGATTAACGTGACTCGCGCCGGTTGCCAGCCGCCATCCATGGCGGAGATTGAGGCCCTAATCAATGGCCGCTGTCATCTCTAGCGAAGAGCAAGGTTGGGCAAAACGAAACATTACACTTGTATATGAGTAAAAGAGTAACGGCAGTGTTGTTTTTGCCTGTTCCATTTCAAGGGTAGAGGATAAAAAACTTGCAATGAAGCGATGGAATATTATTATGTCTATCGATGGTCAAAAAATTTATCAACTGCACCACCCTTGTTGAAAGATCTATTAGTGATATTAAGCGAGTCGGCAAAACCAATAGAGAGAAAAGTAAAGTTCGGTCGTATTGGTTTATCTGAAAATGTCTAACGTTGGTCATTATGGCCTTGGTAGGGTAGGAAGATTATGAAAATAAATAAAATTCTCACTGCGATGCTCTTGATTCAGGGGAGTAGCTTACTGCTGCCCACAATGGTTTCAGCTCAGGTTGTCACTGAATCGGCACAAGATTCGGTCGCGGCGGAAAAATCTGTTAGCAAACAAGAAAAGGCTGAGGATCAAGGCCTTCAATTGGAAGAAATCATTGTTACCGGCACGGCGGGTGGCGGTCAGATGACCAAGTTTGAAGCCTCCTTTGGCATCACCACCATCAGCCAGGAGCAAATGAAGGAAATAGCACCGCAAAGCACCGCCGATCTGCTCGGTGAAGTGCCCGGTATTTTCACCGAGGGTGGTACTGCCGGTGAGGCAAGTAACAACGCCAACGTGCGCGGTATTCCATCCTCCGGCGGGTTCAAGTTTTTACCCCTGTTGGTGGATGGACTGCCCATGTACGAAGAGCCGGAAATCGGCTTTATGAATAACGATGTGTTTATCCGTGCCGATTTGATGACCAAGTCAGTGGAAGCAGTACGCGGTGGCCCATCTGCTGTGCTCTACTCGCACGCCCTTGGCGGCGCGGCCAACTTTATTACCCGCACCGGTGGTGAAGAATACGAAGGCGCAGTGAAAGTGGAAGTGGGCGATTGGGGGCACTTGCGCAACGACTTTTTTGTCTCCGGCCCACTGACCGACCGTTTGACCTTTGCCGTGGGCGGTTTCTACCGCGTGTCTGATGGCGTGCGCGACCCAGGTTATACCGGTAATGATGGCGGCCAGATGCGCGGCAACCTGGTGTGGACCAGTGACGATGAGCTGACCAAGGTGGAGTTGCACGCACATATGCTGCGCGACAAAACCATCTTCTATCAAAACGTTCCCTTCACCATTCCGCGCGTCGAAGAACGCCCCACGGTGGACAATCCGGCGCGGGTGGACAACATTCAGGATCTGGGCATAGATCTGGCAAATGGCACGCTTGCGTCCAATGATTTGCGTACCGGCACCATTAAAACCGCGCAGGGCGATCGCGATTACGATCTGGCCAACGGTATAAACCCCAGCTTTGATACCTGGACTTTAAAGTTCAGCCGCGATTTCGACACCTGGAAAATCGAAAACAACATGCGTAAAACCGCTGGCGTCAGTGGTTTTAACGCCATCTTCGCCGGTACACCGGTAAAGGCTGAACAGTTTACGGCTGACCGTGAGCGCAATGATGTTGCCAACCGCGCCTACACCGCCGCCCAGCAGTGTGATTTGGGTTCAGTCTATTTGTCTTACTTCGGGGTGGATGAAAACAATTGTGGCGATAACCTCAACGCCGCCAACCTCACCGAGTTCACCAATCGCTACCGCAGTTATAGCAATTTTGCCCTGCAGTATGCCGACGACGGCTCGCCGCTGGATTTGGCCAACTCTCCCTATGTGGCCTTCCAAACCCTGTGGTTAGCGGAAGTGGAAGCCGAGATGTTTGTGGACGATCTGCGCCTGCACACCTCATTTGATTTGTTGGGTGAACACAACCTGACCTTTGGTTCCTATTTCAGTAATTACGATCTGGGCACCCAGCTGACCATCACCGAAATGATTACCGATGTGACCGGCAGCCCACGAAAACTCGATTTGGTGGCAACCAACGCATCCGGCGCGCAAATCGGCCCGTCACTGACTGACTACGGCATTTATCGCCACGTAAATACCTTCCTTAAGGTGGATGACAAGCACCAGGCATTTGCTTTTTACATCAACGACGATTGGGCGATAACTGATCGTTTGGATGTCAACCTGGGCGCCCGCTGGCACCAGCTCAACATTGACAGCAACTACTTTTTTGCTGATACCGGTTCAGACATCACTCCGGCGGACGTTGAGGTGGGCAGCACCTCGGACACTCTGGCGGACAACAGTGTGGTGGGTTTGTCCGGGCGGGTACAGGCGCGTGAAATCGAGTTCAACCAAAATGGCTGGACCCTTGGCGCCAACTTCAGGTTGCTGGATAACATCGCCATCTTCGGGCGTGTGTCCGAATCTTTCCGTATGCCGCGCTCGGAAGTTATTTGGGCTGATCGCACCTCGGCTGACCCGATTCAAACCATCGATCAGCTCGAAGGTGGGGTGAAGTTTATGGGCGACACCTTTGACGCTTTTGTCACGGTGTTCTGGAACCAATTCAGGGCTACTGGTAATAACCACGAATACAAAGATATCGAAGATCCGGCTTGTCAGGTGTCAGATGGCAATCTCATCGATTTAAACGAATGCCGCACTATTCAGGGTATTTCCCGCCGTGGTACCGAGAACATCGGGGTTGAGCTGGAAACGAACTGGCGCCCCGATCTGGTACCAGGCTTTACCTTGAGCACCACAGTGACCTGGCAAGACCCTCAATACTCTGGCGGCAATGTGCCGATCGTGGAGCCAATCACTGAGGAAGTAGACGGCGTCTTTGTCACCACCGGTTACCGCACCATTGAATCGGGTATCGACGGCAATATCCCGCGTCGTTTTGCGCGCCTGATGACCAACATTCGCCCCAGTTACGACCTGGAGTCGCTCACCGGTTTACCCGTCACGGTATATGGCGCAGCCCAGTATTTGGGTGAGCGTTTTGGCGAGGATGACAACCTGATTATCTACCCCGATTACTGGTACTTCGAAGCAGGTGTAATGGGGCAAATCAACGAGCAGTTCAGCGCCCAAATGCACGTCACTAACCTTACCAATGAAGCGGTTTTGACCGAAGGCGGAAACCTGGATGTGAATGTGGTTACGCAGGAAGGGGATCGCAATATCGCCTTGGGGCGCCCGCTGATGGGTCGCACAATCAAACTCAGTTTGACTTACGAATTCTGATGTCGAGAGGACGAATAATGAAAACAACATCCAGACTTATGCAATTGACCGCGCTGTTAGCCGTTTCCGGTGCGCTGGTCTCCTGTGGCGGTGACGCCGGTGGTGCCGGTTTTGAATTTACCGGTTATGTGGAACCGCAACAGGGCAATTCCGAAACCTTGTTTAAGGTGACCAATAGCGACCCGCTGCTCTTTAACCCGGCCAATGTAATCGCTGACTTTGAAGATGCCGACTTTATCCAGAACCCGGCCAATGGCTGGGTGGTTACTGGCCAGTTTGCAGAAGGTAAGGATTGGAATGTCCTTACTGCCAAACTGGAAGGGGCACGTATCGGCAAGGTGGCAGTGAGCACCTGTGAGATCAACGGCAGCGATTGCGATAGCAATATCGGCAGCATGCTGACCCCGGCCTTTACTATTAATAATGACTTTATCAACTTCCTGATGACCGGCGGTGCTACACCAGTGGGTGTGCAGGTGCGCTTGGCGGGTACTGAAACCGTACTGCTGCAATTCCAGCCCAATTCCTGCAGCAAGCCGGTGTTGGGTGGCAACGATGATTGGTTCCACTTTGATGTGCGCGCACTCAAAGGCCAATCGGTGCAGCTGTATATTTTTGATAATGAAACGGCGGGCTGTGGTTTTGTCGCCTTTGACCATTTTTATCAAAGTAACAGTGCATTTGGCCAAACAGCTGCCAGTGCGGGTGAGCCTACCTCGGGTGTGGGTGTAACCCTGCCGGAAGATGGTATCTCCAACATTATTGGCAACTTTGATGATGCCGTGAAAATGGCAACTAGTAAGGACTTTGGCGGTTTCGGATGGTCGGCGACGGGCGATTTTGCCAATCCACAAGTCGCAGGTGCCTGGCAGGGCGCCAGTATTGCCAAAGAGTCTGCTCGTATTGGCGATCGCGCTTTCTCCAGCTGTAGCACTTTTGCGGGCGGTTGCGCTGCGCTGCAGGGGACAGTGACATCGCCGGCGTTTACCGTGACCCAAAATTATCTCTATCTGTTGGCGGCGGGTGGTTCTGCGGACAACGAGGAAGTGGCGATTGAAGTGCTGCGTGCCGCGACCGATGAAGTGTTGGTGAGCTTTACCCCGAAAACCTGCGACAAGAACTTTATCGATGGCGATAACGACTGGTTCAAAGTGGACGTGAGCGCCATTCTGGGTCAGGAAGTCAAAGTGCGGGTGGCGGATCGCTCCACAGCACCCTGTGGTTTCATCGCGGTGGATCACGTCTATCAAAGTGGTAATGCCAGCTTCCTCAATGAGGATGGTGAAACCGTAACGCCGGTGGTGGGTGGTATTGCCAATATCCCTGAAGAGTTCCAGGCGTTTAATGTGTCTGTAGCCGCTGATGCCTTTACCGAAGGCCAAGTGGTAGGCAACTTTAACTCGGCGCTGGCGATGTTGGAGTCCGGCTGGATCGGCACCGGTGCGTTTGCCAATCCGGCGAGCGCTACTGCCTGGCAGGGCACTGCCCGCTTTGACGCCGCTGCCCGCGTGGGCGAAGGTGCGGTGAGCACCTGTGAAATTAACGACAACGCGGAAGGCTGCGATGCCCCCACCGGTACTCTCACCTCGCCCGCCACTACTGTGGTGCAAGACTTCCTGTATTTCCTGATGGGCGGCGGCAACGGCTCGGCACCGGTTGGCCTGCGCATTATGGATAGCATCGGCAATGTGTTGCACAGCTACTCGCCCAACTCCTGCGGCACGTCTTATATCGATGACAATTTCGATTGGACATCGGTTGATATGAGCGCCATCCGCAATGCCAGCGTGCGCTTCCAGTTGTTTGATGAAGAGGCCGGCGGCTGTGGTTTTGTGAGTTTTGATCACCTGTATCAAACCGAACGCGACCCTGCCAGCAATGACGGTGTACTGCCGAATCCAATGATCAGTGGTGGTGTAGTAACCCTGACCGACGAAACGCTGGCTAACCTGTCATTCCGCACCGCACTGCCTTATGCCGACTCGGACAGCAATGTAATTGGCCGTTTTGACTCTCCCCAATCCACTCTGGATGCCGGCTGGGTAGCGACTGGATCCTTTGCCGCTTCAGTGGAAGCCACTGCCTGGGTTGGCACCACCCGCTTTGCAGAATCAGCTCGTGTAGGGGCAGGTGCCGTAAGCACCTGTGAACTTAATGCCAATGCCGAGGGTTGTGATGCACCCGTAGGCACCCTGACATCGCCTGCCTTCACCGTCACTGCCGAACAACCTTTGCTCGCCTTCATGATGGGCGGCGGTAATGGCAGCGCTCCGGTCGGTTTGCGGGTATTAAACGCGGCGGATAATGCCGAGTTGGTTAAACACACTCCTAACAGCTGCGGGCCATCGCATATTTCTGGCGATGAGGACTGGGTAACACTGGATCTGACGGCCTACGTTGGCACTGAAATCAAAGTCGAGATTTTTGATAACGAGCCCGGCGGTTGTGGATTTGTCAGCTTTGACCATGTGCACATGACCAATGGTGAAGCCTATGACCCGGCGGCCACTGATGATGGCGAAGTGGTAGACCCAACCGCAACCCGCAATGTCACGCTGCCGAGCGACGCGTTTGAGCAGGTACTGGGCAACTTTGATGACGCCCAAGCCACGCTGGATGCTGGTTGGATTGTTACCGGCGCCTTTGCCAACCCTGCTACGCCTGACGCCTGGCAAGGCACTACCCGCGCGGGCAATACCGCGGCGGCCGGTGTAGGCGGTGGCGCAGTGAGCACCTGTGAAATGAACGGCAATGCTGATGGCTGCGACGCTCCTGTAGGCACACTGACCTCACCGGCGTTCACCGTGGATGCCGCGCGCACCAAGCTGAATATGTTGCTGGCGGGTGGTAATGGCACTGCACCGGTGGGTGTGCGTGTGAAACGCGTCAGCGATGACAGCGAAGTGGCAGCCTATAGCCCTAACAGCTGTGGTCCATCACATATCGATGGCGACGATGATTGGGTAACCCTTGACCTGAGCGCCAATGTGGGTGAGAGCCTCTATGTTGAGATTTACGACAACGAGGCCGGTGGTTGTGGCTTCCTGAGTTTCGATCATCTGCATATGAGCAGTGTTGTCGCGCAGTTGCCCTAGTGGGCTGCCAACCCCGGAACCTGACGGTTAGTTACCGTCAGGTTGTTTGTCCGCACCATTTGCTATAGGTCACATCATGAAAACATTTGCTTCACAACATCGCCTGCAGAAACACGCTCTGTTGGTTTCGCTTATCGCCAGCTTGACGCTCGCGGGCTGCAAACTGGGCGAAGTAGGGCCCTCCCCCAAATCAACCAATGAGCCAGAGCAACCGCCAGTGGCAACCGGCAGCTTGGTATTTCATCTCGCTTATGATGAGGCTTCCGGTAATACCGAGGAGCAGGTGAGCGACGCTGCGGTTGTTATTCAAAACCAATTCAACAATGCCGAGCGAGTGGCGGGTGTCAATGGCAATGCGCTGCGTACCGATGGCTTCTCTACCTTTCTCGATGCCAATTTTAGTCTGGCGAATCCCAAAAACCTGACGGTAGAAACCTGGGTAGCTTTGGAGTCTTATCCCTCGGATCGCGAACTACCTTACGACCAGCACAAACCCTCAGCCCTGGTTTCCCAGTTTGATGGCAGCAAGGGTTTTACCCTGGATATCAACACCTGGGGTGAATACAGCTTCCGGATTAATGTGGGTGGAACTCTGGTCACGCTCAAAGCCAACGAGCGCTTCCCGCTTAACGCCTGGACCCATGTGGCGGCAGTGGTGGACAGTGTGCAGGGCAAGGTCAGCCTGCTGCTCAATGGTGTGCTGGTTGCCAGCAGTAACATCAGCAAGAACCAAACCCTGCAACTGGCCGAACGCCCCTTGCGCGTGGGTAAAAGCCATACCGATATCGTGGATGGTATTTTCCTGCTGAACGGTATCAACGGCGCCTTTGATGACACCCGTGTTTACGATTATCCGCTCACCAGCGCTGCGCTTTTAGCCACCTATCAAGCGGGCAGCAGCGCCGATAGCGATGCCGCCATCAAAACGCCTGCTAGCCGTTTTGCCAATGACTTGCAGCGCCCCAAATTCCACGCCATGCCACCGGCAGGTTGGACCAACGAGCCTCACGGTTTGGTGCGCAACGGTAACCAACTGCACATGTTTTACCAGCGCACACCTAACGGCCCGTTCAAAACCCAATCCCATTGGGGCCATATGGTGAGTGAAGATTTTGTCAATTGGACCGTACTGCCCGATGCGCTCTATCCCACGTTGGCTCAAGGCAGCACCAGCGGTTTTGACATGAAGGGGATCTGGGCGGGCGATGTGGTAGTCAGCAATGGCAAGGCCTTTGCCTTCTATACCAATGTTAACCACTCGGGGGATTTCAACCCCGGTATCGCCTTGGCTACCAGCGACACGGAAAACTTCCTGACTTGGGAAAAGCAGGAACCCTTGATCGACAGCGATCAAGTACAGGATTTCCGTGACCCCTATTTATGGGAGGAAAATGGTACCTGGCACATGTTGATCGGCGCCAAGGTGCAGGGCAAAGGCGGCTTGGCCTATTACACCTCCACCAACCTGTTGAACTGGACCTACAAGCCCACTTTTAGCAGTGTCAGCTACGCCAATATGGATGTAGGGTCTGAGGTTTGGGAGCTGCCGGTATTTGAGCCTATCGGCAATGGTAAGCACATTCTGGTGGTCAACCCGGTGGGTGGCGCAGTCAGTAAATATGACAATACCAACCCGACACGCGGCCTCTATTGGGTGGGTACCTGGGCCAACGGTGTGTTTACCCCCGATTACCAGCAGCCGAAAAAACTCGATTTGGTACGCGGCCACCTGTCGCCCACCGTTGAGCGCAATGAAGACGGCGTGCTCACAGCGATTGGTATTGTGGATGAGCGCCGCAGTTCCCAAGCGCAGTTAAACGCCGGTTGGGCACACACTTTTAGCCTTGCACGTGAATGGTATTTGTTGCCGGATAACGCCACGCTTGGTCAGCGCCCGAGCGAGTATTTAACCAGTCTGCGCACGGCGGCTACGCCTACCTCTGTTGCCAACCTATCCACTACTGACGTGACCGCTACCGGTGCCACTGGCCGCCAGCTGGAGTTTGTACTCACGCTGGATGCTAGCAGCACGGCCGAGCGCTACGGTTTTGAAGTATTGGCCAACGCCGACCGCTCCGAATACACGCGTGTTTACTACGATGCGATTGGCAAACGTATCGTGTTGGATAAACGCAACAGCACCACCGCCAACGAGGAAGATAAAACCTTGTTAGTGGAAAATTACGATGAGGCGGCCTTTGGTAAACCCACTAAATTCCATGTGTTTATCGACGGTTCGGTAGTGGATGTATTTATTAACGATGCGGCTGCCTTCAGCTTCCGTAGCTATCCCACCAAGGCCGACAGCCATGGCATTAACTTGTTTGCGGCACAAGGCACAGCAACCTTTAGTGCGTTGGATTATTGGTCGTTAAAAGCCATTGCATTGCAATAGCGATTCGATTTTTTTGCGTAATTTTTAATTTTTAATTTTTCTAGTTGTAGTTGTAGTTGTAGCGTTGTTGTGAAGTCCCCCCGATTTTGGCCGCGTTCGCGCGGCCTTTTTTAGCGGTTAATTGGGAAACAAAATGTTCACGTTAAAAAATAAAATAATAGTTGGTGTTTTTCTGGCGTGTTTTTTATCCATCCTGGTGATTTCGTATTTAGCAGTCATAAATGCAGTAAATTTTGCTAGGGCAGCCATTATTAGTGATACCCAATCGCTTGCTAAAGTGGTGGGTGAATCCAGTATCGGTGCAATTACTTTTGATGATAAGGCGACCATCTCTGGTGTTTTAAACTCCCTTAAACGTAACACACGAGTCTTAGGTGCTGTGCTTTATGCAGGTGATGAGGTCTTTGCTGTGTATCCAGAAAATGGCCTAAAACTTTCAACTGGTGAAATGCAACAGCAGCGATTTTATGAGGGAGTCGCTGAAAATGAACTCAGTATTATCATCAAAGAAGAAATTGTTTCTGAGGGGGTAGTGGTGGGGCATATATACATTGAAGTGAGTAAGTCTGAAATTTCCATGATACGCCAAACCACATTAGTGCAATCAACTTGTGTTGCGGCGGTATTGATTATTTTTTCGTTGCTGGCTGCATTTTTTATCCAGCGCAGCATTATTAGCAAGATAAATAGTGTGGTAACTATTTTGCGTGATATTTCTTCAGGTGATGGTGATCTTCGTCGTCGCCTACCATTGCAGGGTAGTGATGAAATTACCGAGCTGGCACGATGTTTTAATGATTTCGTGGAGAAACTCTACATAATTGTTACTGATTTAGTTGTCGTGGCTAGTGATGTGGAGAAGGAATCTACCTCGCTGGCGGAATTGGCGCGTGAAAATAAGCAATCTGCAGCTAATCAGAAAATGGAAGTCGCACAAATGTTTTTTGCGATTAAAGAAATGGTGGCCGCTATTCAGAGCGTAAGTTTTAGTGTGAGTGAAACGGCTAGCCTTTCTCATGAGGCAGATTCATTGGTGGTTTCGGGTAATGCCACTGTTGGCACCGCCACTGAAAAAATTGGTTTACTTTCTACCGAATTGAAAAGTTCAGCACAGGTTATTGATAATGTGCAAAAAGAAACGATCAATATAGGTTCGGTTTTGGATGTGATTCGTGGAGTGGCTGAGCAAACTAATTTACTCGCGCTAAATGCAGCGATTGAAGCGGCGCGTGCGGGTGAATCCGGACGTGGTTTTGCCGTAGTGGCGGATGAAGTACGTGTACTTGCATCTCGTACCCAGGAATCCACCAAAGAAATTCGTCAAATTATTGAACGCTTGCAAAATAGTGCACAACAAGCAGTGGTCATGATGAGTAGCGGTAATGAACAGGCGGATGATTCGGTGCTGCACGCCAATAAGGCGCGTCAATCACTGGAAGCTATTGCCAATATAGTCGCGGTTATTCGCGATAAAACCAACACTGTCGCTAGCGCAACTGAACAGCAAACGATGACTACCAAACAGATTGAAAATAATGTAGGGAGTATCGCGCGCATGTTGGAGGGCTCTGCTGAGGATATTGAAAGCACACTTAGCGGCGCGGCGCTATTGCTGGATCGCTCAAAACGATTGGGCAATGTTGTAGCAAAATTTACTATTTGATTTTTTGTCATCTTGGTAATGTCATGCGAGGCCGGACAATAATGAAAATAACAATAGTCGCCATATTATTCTTAATGGTGTTTCCTGTGTTGGTGCACGCCTGTGAGAAGCCCGGCAAAAAACCGGCTTTTCCTGATATTAATACTGCGGTAGCAGCACAAATGATTAAGGCGCATGCGGATGACTTTAATAAACTGATTTCTGAATTTAAAAATAAGAATAAAAAATAGAGGTTGTGCAATGTATGACTTGGTTGGTGCTCGTATTGCTATTTTTACCTATGCTGGCTGCTGCGCAAAGCAACGTCATTAAAATTCCGCGGCCAGGCGTGGTTGATATTAATTCACCCAGCTATTACCCAGAGGCATTGTTAGCCTTAGTCCTAGAGAAAACCCGTTTTCTCTATGGTGATTTTCACTTGCAATATATTGACGAAATGTATGTTGCGAATCGTTTGCGGGCCATGCTGATTGATAATAAAGGGCTGGATGTTATGTGGTCCAGCGTCACCCCTGAACGCAAGCTGTATATGCGCGCGCTTGAGTACGATATTTTTTATGGCTTGCAGGGTTATCGTCGCTTACTTATTCGCATTGAGGATGCCGAGGAATTTAAAAATATAACGACACTGGAACAATTAAAAAAATATCGCGCAGGTGTCGGTTTTCAGTGGTCAGATAAAGATGTGTTTAGCTATAACAAATTGCCATTTGTTGCGGGTACCCAGCTGGGCTCTTTGGGTAAAATGCTGGCTGCGAAGCGTTTTGATTATCTCCCTCGTGCCTCACATGAGTATCGGTTTGATTTAAGTAATCTCACCCCTGACTTAATGGCTGTGGAGCATTTGATATTGCATTATTGTCAGCCGGTGAATTTTTTTGTGAATAAAAATAATTATGTATTGGGCGATAGGCTTGCCCTGGGCTTATCTCTGGCGCAGAGCGATGGCAGTTGGGATCATTTGCTCCACTCTGTACCAAGCTTGCGGCAAGCACAGGCCGACATTCAGCAATTCAAAGGTGTAATTCTTCGGATAAAAAATCCATCTTGTGATGGCAGTTTATAAAAATAATGCCGGCGTTTTATTTTTTAAAAAATGTCCAACGATATTCATTTTGTAGGGAGATCGGGCTGATGGCGCCTGTAGGAAACAGAAGTATTTCGTCATCAGTCTTAATCAATTAAAAACGCGTTTGCGTGGAGACAGTTATGAAAATAATAAGAAATAAAACGTTATGGAGTGCGGCAATTACCGCCTTCGCAATTATCAAGCCTGCATTTGCAGCCTTACCGATAGTAGAACTACATTACAACGAAAATAACGGTAGCGCCCAAGTAGCGAACAGCGCTGGCGGTGGCAATTACACGGTGAATTTTTACGCTGGTAAAAATCAGCCCGAACGCGTGCCGGGAGTAAATGGGAATGCGTTGCGTACGGATGGTTACTCCACTTGGGTGACTGGCCCGCTCACTATGCCTACGAGTAACCAGTTGGCGATGAGTAGCTGGATTGCACTTGAGTCTTATCCTTCCACTGAAGAAACCGGTTTGATGGATTCTTCATTAATGCATCAAGCTGCCGACGGAAAAGGTTTTAGTTTATCAATCAACACTTATGGCGAGTGGTGGTTGCGCGTCAATATTGCCGGGCAAATTGTTAGCCTAAAGGCGCCGGATGTATTTCCTCTTTACCATTGGACACATGTGGCGGCGACGGTAAATAACGGGCAATTAAGTTTATTCATCAATGGCAATCGGGTTGCGCAACAACAGTTCAACACAGGCAATATTGAATTTGCGAATAGCGCCCCGCTAGTGATTGGACGCAGTGATAAACCGCAAACATCTTTTGGTGTGTTTGAGGTTAATGCAATCAATGCGGCCTATGACATCTCTCGTGTTTATGCGTCGGTGCCTGCAGAAACACAATGGCAAACTGAATATCAAGCGGGTAAAGACACGCCTTGGCGGGAATCTATTGCAGTCCCCGCATCACGTTTTGCAGATGATGTATTACGCCCTCGTTATCATGCTATGCCGCCTGCGAATTGGACTAATGAACCCCACGGCTTAGTGCGTTTTAATGGTCGCTATCACATGTTTTACCAACGCACTCCCAATGGCCCCTATAAGTGGATGATGCATTGGGGTCACATGGTGAGTGATGATTTAGTGCATTGGGAAAATTTAAAAGATGCATTTTATCCCGCGTTAAATATCGGTGGTATGTCCGGGCTTGGTTCAAAAGGTATTTGGTCTGGTGATGTAATCGTAGAAGGTGATACTGCTTACGCTTTTTACACCACTGTAAATTTTGATGGCAAATTCGATCCGGGTATTGCCTGGGCGACGAGCACAGAAGCTAACCTTGAGCACTGGCAAAAAAAAGGTGGATTGATCGATAAAAATCAGCCTAACCCAGGAGGCATCAACGATTTTCGCGATCCCTACTTGTGGAAGCAGGACAATCGTTGGCACATGATTATTGGGGCTGCCATAGGTAGCGGTGGTGCATTGGAACACTACACCACAACTAATCTTGCGGCCGGTAATTGGACGCGCGCGTCTCAGCCATTTACATCCTTACCTTTTTCGTCCATGGATATAGGTTCTGCCATTTGGGAGATGCCAGTATTTGAATACATCGGTGAACACAATGGTCAGGACAAATATGTCTTGATTGTGAGTCCAATCGGCGGCGCCATGCGCAAAACGGAAGCGCCTTACGTGCGTAGTGTTTATTGGACGGGTACGTGGGATTCGAGCGCTGCCAATGGCGCAGGGCAATTTATTCCCGATTATGCGCAGCCTAAAAATTTAGACGTTATTCATGGCCATTTATCGCCCACTGTTACTCGCGCGGCTAATGGCGATTTAGTGGCGATTGGCATCGTCGACGAACGCACTAATTCGCAAATACAAAATGACTTGGGGTGGGCACATACCTATAGCTTGCCGAGGGTATTGCGGTTGTTGCCCGATGGTAAAACATTGGGGCAAACACCCGCTGTTACGTTGCAATCTCTACGTGAACTTACTGGACAAGAAACCCTTTCAAATGTGGTGGTAAATGGAGAGCATAAATTACCAATAGCCAGTAATCAGGTAGAAATTATTGCTGAAGTTAATCCGGCGCAGACTGCAACTAGCTACGGTTTGGTCATCAGTGCATCACCGAATCGCGATGAATACACGCGGATTTATTATGACGGTGATGATTTGGTAATCGATAAATCACACTCTTCAAATTTGAGTGGATTGGAGGAGACCGGAATTTATCGCGGCGCTTACGACGAAGTTGCATTTGGCAAGCCGACAAAATTTCATGTGTTTATCGATCATTCGGCGATTGCGGTATTTATTAACGATAAAGCTGTGTTTGAAAACCGGATTTACCCGGTGCGTCAGGACAGTCAGGAAATAGCACTTTATTCTGCGGGTGGATCTACCAGTTTCACGCAAATAGTCGCTTATCCTCTACGGGCTGCGGATGGCGTCAAGCGCCCAAAGCTCAATATTTCCAGCAGTAATGCTATCAATGAGCGTGCTGAATCGGGTCAAGAGTTAACGATAGAACTTTCTGATGCTACCTGGGCGGGATCGCTCTCAATGGCAAACTGGAATCTGGTCGGTGCACCGGTTGGAGTGTCTATTGGAAGTCTGGAGCGCATTAGCGATACCCAAGTGAAACTGATATTAGCGGGTAATGCGCAGTCTGATTATGATCTGGATATTACCAATGCCCAGCTGCAAGTAGCGGAGAATCAATTTGCAGATGTTCAATCAAGCATCACTGGCACTATGCCGCGCTTTGTTGCGATTCTTGAACCGGTAACGACGATTACGCAATCGGCAGCTGAAGAAATAGTAGAGGGGCAAGAAGCGGGTAAAAGTATTCTTATCCAGTTGGTAAACAACCAGTTTAAAAGTTCGCTTAATTCGACTGACTGGTCGGTGAATAATTTACCGGCCGGTTTGACTTATGAAATTACTTTGGTGAATGCACAAACTGCGCGTATTACCTTGCTTGGATCGGCACAAGATTACGATGCGGATGTCGTTAACTTCGGTGTCACCATTCAGCCTGCAGCGTTTGAGAATATTGACCCCGAATTGAATGGCGCAGCGGTGAGTGTTGATACCGGAATTACGTTTACTGCCAATTCAGGCAAGATTGTTTTTGATTTTGAATCGGGGAGCCTTGCAGGTTGGTGTAGTTCAGGTGGTGATGCATTTACCAGCCTTGGTGTAACCAATGAAACCAATTGGTGGAATGGTTTATTTAATCAAGAAGGTTTGTTTCACTTCTGGGGCTTTAATAGCGGTGAAGATGTTGCCGTTGGTCAAATGCGCACGGGTGATTTTGTACTTGAAGGTGATGGAAAAATTCATTACCGGATAGCGGGTGGCAATGATCTAAATAATTTGTATTTTGCACTGGTTCGTACCAGCACGAATGAAATTTTGATGAAGGATACCGGCATTAATTCTGAAACTTATGTTGAGAAGACATTTGATGCTAGTGAATTTATTGGAGAGACACTCTACTTACGCGCATATGACAGTGCTACCGGCGGTTGGGGGCACATCAATCTCGACGCTATAAGCGTTCCGATTGCAGATCAATTGGATGGGATTGTGCCGGAACCATGTTCTACTTCGATTGGCCAATCGAGTAGTAGTGCGTTGGCTGGTAGTGCTTCATCGAATCCGGTTTCATCCAGTCTCTCGTCCTCTGTCATGACTTCTTCCAGTCTTTCATCTGCTGTGATTAGTTCATCTTCTGTAGCAACCTCATCCAGCAGCGCAGCACAAACATCAAGCGTTGCCTCCAGCCAAACATCAAGCTTACTGGTATACGATTTTGAAGCAGGTAGCTTGGACGGTTGGACAACTGAAGGTACTGCTTTTGCTGCAGCGGCCATCAGTAGCGACACACACTTTTGGGATGGCATTCCATTTAGTCATCAAGGTTTACGTCATTTATGGAGCTTTAAGGCAGGTGGTGATCAACCGCAAGGACGTATGACCAGTGATGTTTTCACGCTGGGTAGCGATGGAATTATTCGGCTTAAAGTGTCTGGCGGTAATGATATTAACAACCTATACGTGGCGGTAATTCGTGCTGGCACCAATACCATTTTGGCGCGTGTAACTGGCAGTAATACCGAGGCTTATGCCGAAACCACTATGAACCTGAGTGCTTACATTGGCGAAAACCTGCAGGTACAAGTGGTAGATACAAGCAGTGGCGGTTTTGGTCATATCAATATTGACGATTTACGAATTCCTACTGGCCCTGCACTCAGCTACAAAATATTCGATTTTGAAACGGGCACTCTCGCCGGATGGACTGCACAGGGCGCTGCATTTACAGCAGCCGATGTGACCAGTGATAGTTGCTATTGGACAGAATGTTTTAGTTTCAAACGCGAAGGCAATTTTCATCTGTGGGGCTTTAAAGCCGGTGGCGATATAGACCAGGGGGAATTGCGCTCTGAAGTATTTACCCTGGGCGGCCACGGTCAAATCCGCGCCTTAATCAGTGGTGGCAATGATCTCCAAAATCTCTACCTGGCATTAATTGATGACCAGAACGGCGCAGAATTAATGCGTATTACGGGCAACAATTCTGAAGAGTTTGTGGAGAAGACAATGGATGCTTCCGCCTTTGTAGGCCGTCGCTGTTATCTCAAAGCAGTTGATCAGGCAACGGGTGGCTGGGGCCATTTAAACCTGGATTATGTACGTATTCCACAAATGAACTAATGTTGTTTTAGCCTATTGCCCGCGCGCTTCGGCGGCGGGCTTTTTTGTTTGGGAGATATAGCTGTGACACTAAAAAAAATCCTTGCTGTGTTGGGCATAAGCCTGCCCGGTTTTTTGGCGCTACCACTCGCCGCCAGCGATGAGAATTATCGCCCGGCGTTCCACTACGCGCCCCAGCACAACTGGATGAATGACCCTAATGGCATGGTGTATCTGGATGGTGAATATCACTTGTTTTATCAGTACAACCCCTACGGCCATGCTTGGGGGCCAATGCACTGGGGGCATGCAGTAAGCAAGGATCTCCACAACTGGCAGGAGTTACCCATCGCCTTGTATCCCGATCAACTCGGCACCATTTTCTCTGGCAGCGCGGTATTTGATAAACACAACACCAGCGGCCTCGGCACGAAAGACAATCCCCCGCTGGTAGCGATTTATACCTACAACCACCAATTCCGCGAACACAAAGGCTTGCCCACCGGGCAATCACAGGCGCTGGCGTACAGTGTGGATAAAGGCCGTAGCTGGCAAAAATATGCGCACAATCCAGTGTTAACCAATACGGCCGAGCGGGATTTTCGCGACCCAAAAGTGTTTTGGTTTGAAGCGGATCAAAAATGGATTATGAGTCTCGCGGTGGATAAAAAAATCAGCTTTTACTCCTCGCCAAATTTGCGCGACTGGCACCACGAAAGCGATTTTGGTGCAGGTGTTGGCGCCAAGGGCGGTGTGTGGGAATGCCCGGATTTAATTCCACTGCGCATTGAAGGCAGTGATGTACAAAAATATGTACTGCTGGTGAGCATCAACCCGGGTGCGGTGAATGGCGGCTCGGGCACCCAGTATTTTGTGGGAGATTTTGACGGCAAGGCTTTCCGGCCAGACGCACAATTCAGCGCTCAATTGCAGCAAAAAATCCAGCAAGGTGAATCGCCTGCCGAGTGGCTGGATTACGGCGCCGACAATTACGCCGGCGTGACCTGGTCAAACCTGCCGGATCAACGTGCGCTAATGATTGGCTGGATGAACAATTGGGACTATGCCCAAATCACCCCGTTAAAAACCTGGCGCGGTGCCATGACCTTGCCACGCGAATTGCGGCTGGTGCAGTCCAACGGGCGCTATGTTGTTAAATCAATGCCTGCGCGTGAAGTTGCCATCCAGCGCAAAAAAAATATCCCGCTTAAACCCACCCGCATCAGCGGTAAATACCAACTCCTGACTGCGCAGGGGATAGAAACGTTCCCGGAGTATGTGCAACTGGAATTCAACTATCAGGGCGCTAGCCGCATTGAGCTGGAGTTGGGTGCGGGCCGCGAGCAAACACGTTTGATTATTGACCGCGATAAGGGACAGGTTTTGTTTGATCGCGACCAATCCGGTCTGGTCAAATTTTCTGAGAAATTTACCGGCATACAACGCGCGCCCTTTAATAACCAGCAAGAGCAAATCAAGCTGGAGTTGTATATCGATAAATCGTCCCTTGAGATTTTTATCAATGACGGCGAGCTGGTATTTACCAACCAGATTTTCCCCACCCAATTTTCGGCTAGCGCAAAACGGGAGTTGGTGATCAAAACAAATAAGCCACTGGCGTTAACCGCCGGTAACCTTGGTTATTTTTAAGCTGTTCAGGAGTTGCTATTCATATGAAAAATATTTTGTTATGGGCAATCACTGTATCCCTCGCCGGATTTTTATTTGGCTTTGATACGGCAGTCATCTCGGGCGCTGACTTGCGTTTGCAGGCGCTATGGAACACCAGCCCGTTAATTCACGGTTTGCTGGTAATGTCGTCCGCACTCTGGGGCACCGTGCTGGGGGCGCTATTTGGCGGCATTCCCTGCGACAGATTAGGGCGCAAAACTACCCTGATTATCATTGGTGTGTTGTATGTGATCAGCGCCATAGGCTCAGCGCTAGCCAATGACCCCTATGTGTTTTCGCTGCTGCGTTTTATTGGCGGTGTCGGTATAGGTGTTTCCTCCATTGCAGTACCTGCCTATGTGTCGGAAATTGCACCAGCCAAATACCGTGGCAGGTTAGTAGCGACTTATCAATTTCAAATTGTATTTGGCATTTTGGCGGCGTTTCTCAGCAATTATTTAATTGCCGGTAGCAGCGAAAATGATTGGCGATTTATGCTCGGTGTGGTGGCTATTCCTTCAGCAATTTTTCTACTGCTGGTATTTTCAGTGCCGGAGAGTCCGCGGTGGTTATTATTAGAAAAAAATAACGACCAGGCGGCGCGCACTATTTTTATCAAAATGGGCGATAGCCCGCAGGCGGCCGATGCCGCCATTGCGCAAATCAACGCTGCGCGCAGCAGTGATCCCCACGAGCCGCTGCTACAAAAAAAATATTTTATGCCGATCCTGCTGGCATTTTTAATCGCCTCGTTTAATCAGCTATCGGGTATTAATTTTATTATTTATTTTGCCCCGCGCATTTTTAATCTGGCAGGTTTGGATGCCGCATCATCACTCCTGTCTTCTGCCGGGGTGGGTACCATCAATTTGATCTTCACTATGATTGGTTTGGCGTTAATCGACAAATTGGGGCGTAAAACCTTGATGCTGATCGGCTCAATTGGTTACCTCATTTCCCTGAGTGTTATCACCTGGGCGTTTTATACCGGTGTGGGTGGAATGTTGGTGGTGTTTTTTGTGTTTGCGTTTATCGCTGCACATGCCATCGGGCAGGGCGCTGTCATTTGGGTATTTATTGCTGAAATATTTCCCAATAGCGTGCGCGCCAGAGGTCAGTCGCTCGGTGCCAGTACCCACTGGATTTATGCAGCACTAATCACCCTGTTAATGCCCAGTTTTTTAAGCAGCTATGAGCCGCATAATATTTTTGGCTTTTTCACCTTGATGATGTTGCTGCAGTTGGCGTTTGTGATCTGGATGATGCCGGAAACCAAAGGACGTTCATTGGAATCTATTGCGCATAAATTCCATTGATTTTTATTGTCAAAAAATAATTGTCAGGTGCCGGAATGAATTATCAATTGGTGGTGTGCATACTTTGTATGGTGCTTTTCTGCGGTTGTAGTAGCGGCATATCAACCAGTGCACAAAGCTATCTGGCATTTGATACCGATCTCCCCGGCACCGCCCCAAAAGTGTTTGCAAAAAATCACCTGGCACCTGCTCAGGAGTTTGTCGGCTATGGCCGATTTGATCCCTTAACGGGTGATTTTTATTACGCCATCACCAATGAGAAATGGTTTCCCAATCGGCTCCATCGCATCAGCCCTGGCAAACCCCCGGAGCTGCTGCAGTTAGTGAGCGACAGCTGGGAAGGTGAGCCGGTGTTTACGCCGGATCATCAGTTGGTTATTACTGCCATTAATAATTCTGGTCATAGCACGCACTGGCAAGCAGATCTTTATCGCTTTCAGCGAGATGGCGGGAATTGGGTAAACCCCACACGCCTGCCAGACGTTATTAATTCTCCTGCAAGTGAATGGAATGCCAGTTTTGCCAATAATGGCAATTTCTATTTTTCCTCAGAACGAAAAAAAGGTACCAGTGCTTTGCATGGTGATTTATATGTTGCAAAGCCACGTGCGGATGGACAATGGTTAATCGAAGAATTGCCGCCAGGTATCAATACCGACTACAACGACAGTGATCCATTAATTGCCCCGGACGAATCTTTTTTGATTTTTCATTCGAATCGTCCGGGTGGTGTTGGGGAACATGATTTGTATGTATCTTTTAAAACCAAAAACGGATGGTCAGCGCCGCAGAATCTTGGGCGTGTAATTAACACCGACGGTTGGGAAATGGCTCCGGCATTAACACTCGATGGAAAATTTTTATTGTTTACATGGCGCGCGGCAATGGAAACAAAAATCCCCTCTGAAATTCGCTGGGTTAGCATTAACGTACTTAAACCATTTAAAACTAGAGCCTCAGTTCAAGGCACTGAAAAAGAAAGGAATGAAAAATAAGCCCGTAGCTGCGAACTACCGCCTTTGGTGGAAACACTACAGACCGCTAACTCCAGGGTTTCATTAATGGAATGCAATGCCCGCCAACATCACGCAAGTTCACAAATCGCTGTACGGTGACGAGAAGTGTGTGTGTGGGGTATGTGGTTGTAGGCTTGGCGAAAAACACCAATCCATTTTATGGATGAGCGGCGTTTACCAACCTTGTGCGTATGAAACGAGTATTGATTGCTAGAGGAGGTTCACCCTGAATTTACCGATTTGGAAAATTCAGGGCGAAAAAATAATTTTTTTAGTAAATTCCGATAATTTTTTTGAGTGACCGAGTTTTTTAAAATTTCTTGTGGGCTTTTCAGTTTTTACTTAAATGTAATCACACTTCACTTTCAGGATGAATATATGTTCATTGATAAATTAATCTCCACGATCACATCACTAACCTTAATTATCGTTACAATTCCACTTTTTTTATTGCCTCAATTATGGATTGCCAGTGAATGCGCTTCCATATACCTGCGTAAAAAAGCCTTTACACTCTATTCATTATTGCTTCGCCATAAAACCATTTCGCCTATAAAAAAGTGCGTGTTAGCTTTTGGTTTTTTAGTGACGTCACTTAATGTACATGCAATACAAATTTGTTCGGGTAATCCAGCTGGTAATATGTCCGGCAGCGGCACGAATGATTTGGCAAGTAATTTTTGCTCAGATGTTGCAGGCATTTCAAGTGTTGAGGAAGTTCTAGTTCCCGGGAATAGACCTCCTAAAGACGGAGGGCCTGGGTTTACGTTTAACCTTAGCGATCATGGTACTGGAGGTCAGTATGATCAAAATCAACCGAAACCAGTAGATGCGAACCCGCCTAAGCCCCAAGTTAAAAAAAACCAGAAAAAAGGAGCCTGTCCCGTTATTTTTAAAACCGCAAAAAAAGTATTTGACGAGATTGATTACAGGGGATCAGGCGATAACCCCCTAATCGTATCCAGATCCTATAACAGCGATGGTGAGTACGGGTGGAACGAAGGGATTCTCGGCCACTTCTGGACAACGCCTTTTGATGCCAGTTTACGCATTAAAAGCAATGAATATGGAGTGTGCTCCACCACTATCAACGGTAGCTCCAGTAACGCATGCTATGCCGGTGGGGCTGCATCAATTAATAGCATATCCTTAATGGTTGATAATGTTCCGCAGGAATTTTCGGTAAAGACTTCGTATTATGGTAAGCCTGCCTTCACTACTTCTGAACAAACGGGAGCGAAGCAATATCTCACGCAACAGCCAAATGGCAATTGGATATTTACAAACTCCACCGGTAATAGTTATGAATTTAACGCCTGGGGCCGAGTGGTTTCAAAAACCAATATTTATAATATCAGCTGGTTTTTCACTTATGGGAGTGACGGCTATTTAAGTAAGGTTACTCACACGTCCGGGCAAGAGCTTGCGTTTAACTGGACGCCCGTAACAACCAGCAAAAAGCGACTGGCCTCCATAACCTTACCCAATCGTAAAAACATCAGTTATTACCTTAGCACGGCAAACACGCGTCCATTATTGGGTTCAGTGGTATATCCCGACAATACCGGCACCAGAGAGTACCGTTATAAACCAGCTTCAGTTCCTGAACATACCTCCGAAATCACAGCAGTTTATATTGATGGTGCCCAATGGAGTGATTCCGACTATGCAGATGGACGCGTGCTTTACAGTGGATTAGTTGGAGGCGTTAATCGCAGCACCTATGATTATCAAAACTTCTTGCCCGACACTGATCCCAATATGATCGCGGGTAGAACCACGGTTACGAATGCGAAAGGGGGAGTTACTAACTATTACTATAATACGGGGCGCGCAGAGCTATTACGTGCCAGTCGTACCGGTTCAGATATATGCCCATCCGCCAGTCATTTATATAGCTATGCCAATGGAAAGATGGATTATAAAGAAGACTGGTCAGGTAACCGCACCAGCTATCGGTATAACGCGAACGGCTCCATCTTTCTTGAATATGAAAACGGCGTGACTAAAGAATATGCTTACGATAATTATAATAGGACAATTCGTGTTAGCGTATGGGATGGGGCCAAAGTACCTGCCATGTGTAAAACGAATACTCCCTGCCCATTGCCGCGCTCTGTGCCAGCCGTAGTCACGGAGCATATTTACGATAATACCGGGACTTACAAAAACCATGTGATGGTACAAAAAACAAAAGCTCTACTGCATGGTAGCACCACCTATTCGCCAGAGCGAATCACTACCTTTTCCTATGAGTTTTACCCCAATAGCATTGTTAAAAAAATCACCACTGATGGTCCTTATGCTGGCAATACCGATCAAACTGTTCAAGAGTTTGATATCTTCGGCAACCTCATCAGGATAACCAATGCACAAGGTGATGTTACTCAACTGAACTATCCCACCTATCCCATTACCGGCCTTGCGAGTTACGTTATTGATTCCAATGGTGTCAAGACGGATTTTATTTATGATGCTAAAAACCGCGTTACCGCAATCACCGTCGATGATGGTGTACCTAAAACCACCACTTATGAATACTATGGTGATGACCAGCTTAAAAAAATCACCTTTCCAAACGGTGGTTATGTAAGTTATGCCTTGGACCCTGCAAGACGCCTTGCAGCTATCACACGCCCGGATGAAATTTACACCAGCCGCAACACTAACTTTACCTACGACCTGTTGAATAACCCCGAAAAAGTGACTCATTCAATGAACCAGTCAGGTACCAATTACCTGTCGATGGTGTCAAAAGATGACATCTTTGATATCCAGGGAAACTTAAAGCAGTCCAGAGGCCAGGCGGGGCAGTTGATAGATTACACATACAATCTTAACGGCAAAATCGAAAAAACCACCGATAAAGTGAAAGGTGCTACCAGCTTTACTTACGACCAGTTCGGGCGACTAAAAACAGTAACTAACCCGATGCTGGGAACCATCACTTATAATTATGATAGCCTAGGCTATGTTTCTGAGGTAATTGACGCCCGAGGTAAATCAACATTCTATCGCCGCAACGGTTTTGGCGATGTGCAAGAAATTGTTAGTCCCGATACGGGAACCACCACCTATAACTCAGCCCTGAATCGAGGGACGAACCAGAGCTGGACACGGAATGCCTTTGGCACAGATATTTTGGTAGATTACGATGACCTCCAGCGCCCTACGGCCATGAATACCTCGGGCAATAACGGCAGGACGCTACAGCAGGTTAGGTATTACTACGATACCGCTGCTCCAGGTTCATATTTATATTGTGGTTATGGCAAAGGGCGTTTGTGCAGCGTGGTGGACAGCTCTGGTTCGACCAACTATAACTATACTCCCTCAGGTGCTATAGCAGCGCAGCAGCAAATCATTACAGGTGATGGCGCTATTGCTGCGCACAACTCAACCATCACCTACACCTATGATACCTATGGCCGCTTGGACGAAACCCGTTATGGCGTTTACAAAACAAAAAATATTTATGACATTAACAATAATGTAAAACAAATCAATATTTCTATCGGTGGCGGAGCTTGGACGCTTTTAGTATCCAAAAAAATATTTTACAACCGCGAGGAATTGACCTTTTTTAACGGCATAGTGCGCAACAAATATTTTGATACCGATGGCCGCGTCACTTCTATAACGGCTAGCCCTGTGCCAAATAATTTAATCTATACCTACAAGCCATCCACCAACCTGATTCAGAGCATATCAAACCCTACTCGTACCTACGGCTACGACAATGCCGACAGGCTGCTGAGTAGTAATATGACTGGTGTAAGTGAGTCGTTTAATTATGACAAAAATGGCAACCGCACAAATCACACCTATAACGGAAGCGCTGACACCTACTCCATTGCGACGGGCAGCAACCGTTTGCTGAACGCATCCACAAAATCTTATTTGCACGATGTTTTAGGGAATATTTGGAGTACGAATGGCCGCACCTTTAGTTACGATCAATTAAATCGTATGACGGGGACAACCACAGTATCCAGTAACGCAGCCTACCGTTATAATGCGTTTAATCAACGTGTGTACAAATCCGTTACTCAGAATGGAGCGACCTCCAAGACTTATTATATTTACGATTCAGTGGGCAAATTAATGGCGGAGACTTCTCCGAACAGCGCTACCGAATTGCGTAAGGTTTATTTTTATCTGGATGGCGAACCCATTGCCTTTATTCAGAGCTACCAACTCTATGCCATTTTTAACGATCATTTAGGTCGACCAGAAATGATAACCGATCCATCCAAAACGACTGTATGGCGCGCCACTAACAAAGCCTTTGGTCGCGATGTCACCGTTGATCAGGTCAACGGGTTTAATATTGGCTTTCCGGGCCAGTATTTTGATGCAGAGAGTGGGCTTTGGTACAACTGGCACCGTTATTATGATGCGAGTATTGGCAGGTACATTCAAAGTGATCCGATTGGGTTGGCGGGTGGGATGAATACTTATAGCTATGTCCTGAACAACCCTATTAGTCTTGTTGATCCAAATGGATTAGATGTTCAAGTCACGATATGGCAACCAGTTGGTTGGGGCGGCTCATCCTTTGGGCATGTATCTCAATCAATTAATGGAATGACATTTTCATTTGGTACAAAGGGTACCAGCGTCATGTGGACAAGCGACTATATGGCGAGAAACTCTTTTAGATCTGGTGTTACTATGAATATTAAATTAACTCCTGATCAGGACAAGGCACTGATAAAGTCGCTAATAAACCAAAACCCTAGATATAATCTTTTGATGAATAATTGCGCTACCCCTATTCAAAATGGCCTGAAAGCTCTGGGAGTTAAGCTGGACGGTGCAATATTGCCAGTAGACCTAGGAAATAATTTGATGAGTTCGGGGTTAGTTGATAGTTATAGCTTTCAAGACGCCACGTCAGCAGCTACTGGGAGTAGTGCACCATGGGCAAATTAGTTTTTCTTTTCTTTTTTGTGTTTATTATAGTTGGGTGTAGTTTGAAAAAAGAAAGCTTTGAAATACACACAACAGATGATGTTCTCGTTTTTCGAACGCATGAAGATGGAGCATTTTTACAAGGGGACGAAAGAATAAACAAATCTATCGCCACCTTAAAAAAAGGTGAGAAATTGAAAATACTCGATTCTTATCAAGGAAAGGACTATTTAGCATACAGAATAAAAACTGCAGGTGGGATCGAAGGGTTTGTAATTCATGGTGATAAATTTGTTGTTAGTAAAGTCAGCTCAGGCGACAATTAAGTGAGCTAAATTGCCAGTGAAACAATTGGGGTCAGAGCAAAATTAAATTCTGATTATTATTTTAATTTAAAAACTTTCCTAACCCGCACACTGCAAAGCGTTGCGGGTTTTGTTTTTTCTTGACGGCCATTACCATTAGCCCCAACATTCAACATTTAGCCTATGTGTACAAGCCGTCGACCAACCTGGTCCAAAACCTGTCCGGCCCAGCATCGTATGCTGAGCACGGCCACAAAATCTTATTTGCACGATATTTTAGGGAATATATGGAGTACCAATGGACGCACCTATAGTTACGATCAATTGAATCGTATGACGGGGGCAACCACAGCATCCAGTAGCGCAGTCTACCGATACAACGCTTTGAACCAACGTGTGTACAAATCATCCACCCAAAACGGAGTAACCTCCCGGACTTATTATATTTACAACCCCGCCGGCAAATTAATGGCGGAATCTTATCCGAACAGCGCTACCGAATTGCGCAAGGTCTATTTTTATCTGGATGATGAACCCATTGCCTTTATTCAGAGCTACCAACTCTATGCCATTTTTAACGATCATTTAGGTCGGCCAGAAATGATAACCGATCCATCGAAGACAACTGTATGGCGCGCCACTAACAAAGCCTTTGATCGCACTGTCACTACCGACCAAATCAGCGGATTTAATTTGGGTTTTCCGGGCCAGTATTTTGATGCAGAGAGTGGGCTTTGGTACAACTGGAACCGGTATTACGATTCGAGTATTGGACGATATATCCAAAGTGATCCGATTGGACTCAAAGGCGGCATGAATACTTATGCTTATGTGGGAAGTAATCCGATTAGTTTTGTGGATCCGATGGGGCTTTTTCAGTTTGGGCAGAGAAAGCTAGACGCTGTTCCTTTCGAAGGTAAGCAAACCAACAATAACATTGGATATTATCATGAGCACGGATTTTATCAGGATGGTACAGGAGATAATGTTGGTTTTTTTGATTCTGATACAGGCGGACGTGTAGGTCGAGATTACGGTTATCCGGCCAACAAAGACGAGTATACTTTGTATCCAACAATTTATGACGATGAAAGAATGCGTCGCGCTGAAAAGAGAGTCAGCTTAGGAAACTATGACCTCACCAAAAATAACTGCCAACATTATGCTGATAGTTTGCGACGGGAGTATAGAACATTAGAGTGGGACGATTTTCTAAAGAATAACCACCCAAGTTATTATCCGGGGTAGCAGGAACTTCCCGCCATGGATTACATAAACCTGTCGAAGCCCACGTGCCGCAAGGCTTTCACGACAAAACAGAGCGATAATTTGGCACATCTACTTGCATGTCGGGATAGTTTTTAGCTAATTTTAGAACCCACTTTTTGTATATATAATGACTCTGGGGCATGCATGTCTACATTCTCCAGTGACCATCCTGTCGAGTTTCCCAGTCTCCTAGCTAATATATTTTATGTCGTTGCTTCATCAAATAAGTACCGAACCTTCAATACCTCATCGATGACTGTCACGATCCATGGCGCTTAAAATTAACACAACAAAGTGAACGGTATTCCATATTGACGAACTGGCGCAAACATCTACTACCTGTAGTATCTGAACTTTGTAATAATCGTAAGCTGATAACTTAGAAATGGATATTTTATATGGCAGTACAAGCCCCTATTTTCTCACGTGTGGAGCGTGTTTTAGCTGATTTTGCCAAAAACGATAAGCCAACAAGTGCAGATTTTGCAGCAGTTCAGGCGTTAGGTAGCTTCTACGATAAGCTGGACAATTATCGAGTTGAGGCTAATACGATGAGCGATCCGGTTCTCAAATCTGAACGACACAAATCATCTCGACTCGCTGAGCATATGGCATTGGGTGGCGAAGGCAGACCTTCTTCACGATGCGATTGTCACGCAATTATTTCGGGTGGGCACAAGAAAGCGATTTTGGTGAGGGCTGTGATGGCCTGGCTTAAGCTGCGTATTGACGACCCGTGGAACGGGTGCTGGCTTCCTAGAGATTGGGAAGATAGAGCATACATGCCGAAGCACTTACAAGGTGCAGTGCCTCACAAGCGTATTCATCATGAACACTACTATGACTGGCTAGGCGGCCGCATAAACTTCATGCAGATTAATACGGCGGAGAAACTAATATTTGCACTCAATCAAATTCGTAGGGCTTTACAATCTGGCGCAGTTCCGCCCGAGGTCATGCCACAAACAGGTCGTAAATAATGCTTTACACAGTCTTACTTGACAACAAAAGCTACCTCGATCCGATGTTTAACAGCGACCAGTTAGATAGGCTTGTCGGGACTCTTAATGGCGAAACAGTGGCAAATAGAATTGAGCTGAACAATACACCTCGCTCGTTTGCGGGCGTATTCAGTGAACCATTGCAAATTGATTTTCCAGTTTTTAAGAAAGCAAAGGCCAAACTGCTAGTGCCCGATATTGCTGTCTCTGAAGGTCGCCTCTTTCTTAATAAAAAGGCTTACAACGCACTTAAAGATTTAATAAAGAATGATGGTGAATTTATACCTGCGACTTACAGTGAAGGTGAGGCCTTCATATTTACTCCGTTTAATGTTGCGGAAAAAATTGATGCATTAGATTTAAAATTAAGCAAAAAAAACGAATTGGGCGATCTAGAAAACCTTTCTTTTCACGAAGAAAAATTGAAAGATTGGATAGTTTTTCGTGCGGAATTTAACGCATTTCATACACTACAAGTAACGCAAGCGTTCGTCGATGCCATTAAAAAAAATGATTTAAAGGGTTTATATATCACTTCAAATTTAGGTTCAGTTTTCGCTGTAGACCGAGCCGAAGTTTCAAAGTTAAATTAGCTTGTGAAGTCGTTTTCAGGCGGTATGTTTGTTTGATGGAACCCAATTAATAATGGGTTTACGCGGTCGCTCAATATTTCCGCAGCACTTCTTCCTTTATAACCGGGTGCTAACACATAATCTCCTTGAGCGCCAAAATGTCAGCAAGAGAGCCAATCGTTTCGGTGGAGCATTTTGTTCCTCTTATCAAATGCTTTGCGCGAAAACCAAATTGAGTTGGACCTTCATAGTCGGCCAACAAGGTGTCGCCCACGAAGAGACACTGAGCCGGATCCACTTTCGCTCTATCTACAACCCATTGGTAAATTTCTCGCTCAGGCTTTATATAACCAACGTCATAGCTCAAGCATTTGAGGTTAACTTTAAACAAAACCCCTGTTTTGTCTATAGCAAATGATTCTCATTAAGCTGCGATCTGCTCCACCGCAATCTATGTTCCACCATGGCACATACAGCTCGTGAAGCGGTAGTTCGGACCTAGGTTGAGGATCAAAGGCGAAATTGTGCCGGGCGCGTTTTCGACTCGTGGTCCATAAAAAAGGCACCCAAAAGGTGCCTTTTTCGTATTGGCGGCAAGCGCACCTAGCAGCTCCAGCAAAGCCTCGTTTACGGATCAGCTTAGAGCTTTAGAGCGTTATTGTGGCGAGATGCAGGTTTGTTTTAAACCGCTGCTGCCGGATGCCATCATTGCTGCCGCTCCAGATATCGTAGATATGATCGTCTGTTTTAACCTCAGATGCTCCTCCCGCAGTTAATGCATCATGAAGATCCTCTTTCGGTATTTTATGATTCAGGTTGCTGCTAAACACCCACAGATTCAGTGTTCCTTTTACTTGCAACTTCTGTGCGGCTTCTTTTAATGCGATAGAGGTTTTGGTATAGAGAGACTTGTTGGCTTTTATCCGGGCATGATCCTCCATGCCGCTCTCGTTTTCAGTATTTAAATTTTTAACGTAAACGTCGCTGATAATATCGGAGGCTTTCACTTTATAAGCTTTCATTGCCACTTCGACCGCGGTCACTAGGTCCAGGCTGTTGGTGGAATCTATTCCGAATACCCAAACCTCCCCATCTATGAAAGCCGCTTCTTTAACAACGGTTTTAATAAATGCCTGAAATGGCGAAGTATTCACTTTGGCATATTTTGCTTTCCACACACTTAAACTGTCGAAGCTTGTCCGTAGCACAAATTTTTTGATTTTGGCATTTCCACCGAATATCAATGAGGCATCCACTTTGAAACGCTTATCGCCTTCGGCAAGAGTCATTGCTCCAGTCATGATAAATCTTCTCCTTGATTAGTTATTCGTAAAATCGGGATGACGTAAATGGACCAAACGTCAGCTCTTCCGTGGTTTTGGCATGCTCCGCCGCATCCAGTAAAAGCTCAACCATCAATGGATCGTCATTGTTTTTCCAGTCGTCAGGGTTATATACGCTCAACTTAATAAGTTCGCTGAATTCGAGACCAATTTGACTGAGGGCTTTCTTTGTCTGATCGAGAAGGACATTGGAGTCACTGGTAACCAGGAAGCTTTCAACGTATTGGAGCTCAGATCCATCATTATCAAGCTCACAGTTTTCCAGCACCTTTGCTTTGATGGATGCAACCCATAGTGGTGTAGCTGACATATTTTCCCTTTTATATGATTTATGAATGGTTATGCCTTGAAAGGCAATCACGGATAGTCACACGGACGTGAGGTAAAGCACGGCATAATAGCCTTGGCTGCCAAATCCTGCCAATAGACCAGTTAACAGAACACGAATGAGCTTCAACCATGCGAGCCCACGTCATTGATGGGTTACCGGAGGGGCAGCAGTCGCAAAATTTCTGTCAGGGAAGTAATGTTATTGCCCTCAGAAGGCTGGCTTCTGACCAAATGTTTAGCCTCAAAACCGAATTTGGTAGGCCCCTCATAGTCGGCTGACCATGTGTCGCCAATAAAAAGGATTTGCCCTGGCGCTAAACCGGTACCTGCTACAATCGATTCGTAAATTTCTCTATCAGGCTTTATTGCGCCGATTTCATAGCTGAGGTGTCGGGCGAAGTTGAATTGCGGCAATAGCTTGTCAATCACTACTCCGTAGGGTTTGGCCAAATTGGAGCAAATGGCCAGCGGAACTCCTTGGTTGGCTAATATATCCAGGGTTGGTAACACATCATCAAACAGTGTCAGGCTGGCCAACTCTTCCTGAGTTTCCTGATGTAATTGCGCGAGCATGTTGGCGGGTGGAAAAATCCCAAGTGTTGCCAGCAATTCACAGCAATCTTTGTCTGCCGTCATAAGTCTACGCGCATCATCTGGTTGTGGGCTGCGCCCCTGTTCCCTCGCCCAAAGTAGAATCTTTCGGAAAGGATGATGCATGATCCCAAACTGGATCAGCGTTCCGTAGAGATCAAACACGATTAATGCCGGTGAAGTATTCATTCGGTCATCCATTAATTTTGGATTGAAATGAGTGTTCAAGTGATTCCAGTAATTGGTTTTTTACAGCCAATTCGGTTTTAGTCGAGACAAGTTCAATCTCGATAGACTTGAAGGTTTTTTCGATCACCACCAGTCGTTCTCCAAGATCAGATTTTTCGCTAAGCAGTTGATCACGCGCAGTCCTGAGTTCGACAATTTGGATGGTTCCTGCTTGGAGTTGCTCATTGATGGCCAGCAATTTCGACTCTGCTGCCTGTAGCTGCTGCCCTGCATCGCTGAAAGCCTTACGAAGCTGGCGCACTTCGGCGGTCAGCTCGGCATTCGCGGTATTGAGTTGGGTCAAATCGGTTTGTTTGATCGATAAAGTCTGGTTGAGCTGGCGGATCTCGGCTTGTAGTTGTTGTACCTGATGTTCGTGACGCCGCTGATCCTGGTCGCGCTGGTCTTTGACCGACTGGCGGTAGTGTTCCAGGGCTTCTCGAGCATGCTGGTGTTTTTCTTCCAGAGATCGAATGTGGTTATCTTTCTCCGCTATCAATACACTTTTGTCTGCCAGTTGCTGCTCTAAACGTCCCACCAAAATTTTTTGTGTCTCTGCTTCAGCCGTCGAAGTCTTATGGAGTTGTTCATATTCGACCAACCTTGCTTTCAGCCGTTGGTTTTCATCGGTCGCGCTGGCCAGTGTCTGTTGCTGGGATTCCAACTGGGCTTTCAAGCTATCAGTAGTTGCTTGCAGGCTGGCTTCCCGCGCAGCAATTAGCTCCTGAGCTTCCTGGTGCAGTTGGGCAGAGAGCTGCTCGACCAGTGAACCCAATGTCTCGCTGATGGCAGGCTTATTGCCGTGATTTAGTGGATTTTCCTCTGCCAGTTCCCTCAAATACCGGTGGATAGTGGCCTTGGAACCAGTATTGCCCAGCTCAACGCGTACAGCATCGATGGAGGGGTTTTGTCCCTTGGCAATCAGGGCATCCCGCGCCTTTTTGACCTGGTGTTTATTAATGCCGCTGTTTGCCATTGTTTGTCCGTCCTGTTTATTTCGTACTGTGGTACATACCATGTAGTTACATACTAAATAGAACAAGAAAAAGGATCAATAAATGATCTTTAATAGCATTAGATAATGCAGACTTATCTAATGTTAAAAGGATTTTGGGCGGGAAAGATCAATAAAAATGGTACAGATGGATAATTACCGCTGTAATCCACCCCTTGCTAGAAATACTTACTTTAAATAAGTTCGCAGTACCGATATCACTTGCTCCAAATCGTCCTGACGCTGCTGCGGGGATGCATCATCTGAACCAAGGTGTTCGCGGAGGTGCCCCTCCAATACCTCTGTCATTAGCCCATTAACCGCCCCGCGAATGGCCGATATTTGCTGAAGAATTGCTGCGCACTCAGTTTCCTGTGTCAGCGCCAGTTCCAATGCTTCAGCTTGACCCTTGATACGCCGTACACGGGTCAGCAGTGGTTTTTTGGATTTAGTGGTATGAGCCATAAGACACCATTAGGGGAATGTATATATACTAGGGGGGAGTATATTAAATCTGACCAAAGGATACTTTAAATGCAATCCCACGCCGTTGATATAGATACCCTCCGTCATTCGCATGTGTTTGATGATGGCAATCCCTTGGCGGAGCGGAACATTCGTTGGGCATTGCTGTTGACGATTGTAATGATGATTGCCGAGATTAGTGGCGGATGGGTATACAACTCGATGGCGTTACTGGCTGATGGCTGGCACATGAGTTCCCATGCCTTGGCGTTGGGGCTATCTGTATTCGCCTATGCCGCCGCTCGGCGTCTCGCCCAGGATGCACGCTTTTCTTTTGGTACTTGGAAAGTCGAAGTGTTATGTGGTTACACCAGTGCGATATTCCTATTGGGTGTGGCGGGCCTCATGCTCTACCAGTCTGTTGAGCGGCTGATTTCACCAACCCCTATTCACTACGATCACGCTATAGCGATTGCCGGTGTCGGCCTATTGGTTAACCTTATCTGTGCGTGGTTGCTAAAAGATAACCATGCTCATCATCACGACCACCATGACCATCATCATTCGCTAGATGATCACGAGCATCATCATGACTTGAATTTGCGTGCGGCTTATTTGCATGTTTTGGCTGATGCGGCTACATCGGTGCTGGCAATTGTAGCGCTGACGGGTGGCAAACTGTGGGGGGCCGATTGGCTTGACCCGCTAATGGGAATTGTGGGTGCCGTGTTAGTGTCAGTGTGGGCCTATGGTTTGTTACGCGATACAGGACGTGTGCTGCTTGATGCGGAAATGGACGCGCCAGTTGTGGCTGAAATTCGGGAAGTGATTGCAGCAAGCCCCGTCAAAGCTGACATTACTGATTTACACGTGTGGCGCGTGGCCAAGGGTAAATATGCCTGTATTCTCTCTCTTGCTACCACCGGTGATGTCCAACCCGATTATTTCAAAGAGCAATTGGGTATCCATGAAGAACTCGTGCATATCACTGTAGAGTTAAATGCGCATCCGATTCACATGATGTCAGCACCATGAGCTATTTAGCGGTCGGAATTAAAAATGCAAATATTGTGATTGCACGCCCACGCCCTACCATACCGCTGGACTCCATGCTCCTTATTGCACTATGCTTTTAACCGTATTCACACGATATCCATTTTTATGGTCATTAAACAACGTCACCCTGTGTGGTTAATCGCACTGCTTACTTTGGTCTTTTTAGGCCAATCGTTAGCGGTTGTGGCTATGCCATGCCAGTTGATGGACGTTGCTCCCATGAGCCATGACATGGAATCCATGGATCATTCCATGATGGGTATGCATCACGATATGAGCCAAATGGGTGTCCAGAATAAAACCATGGATATGAAAGCCACTCACGATTGTTGCAAAACCATGGGGCATTGCTCCTCCAGCAGTTGTTCGGCTCCGGCGTTGAGCTATAGCGTGGCTTTTGCAATCCAATCTGACACGTCAGTGAACACCAACGGTTATCACCAGTACATCCCCAGCTCGCCCGTTTCATCCCTCTATCGTCCCCCCATTTTCCGCTGATACAGGACAGTTACGCCTGAAATTTGGCGTATCGATCTTCCAATTGTATTCGCGGGAGTGACATTAGCTCCCTCCGTAGATGTTTAACAAACTTCGCGTTGTTTTGGAGCTTTTATGGTTTTCCAGCGTTTTATGGGCGCTATCGGTAGCTTGGCGATTTCGTTTTTATTGATAAGCCACACCGCATACGCCTCATCCATCCCATCGCCAGCTGCGGCTGCCGATAAACCCGTTCAGTTAGCGGTATACAAAAGCCCGACTTGCGGCTGTTGTGAAGAATGGATTTCCCACCTGCAATCCCATGGGTTGAAATCCACTATCCATCATCCCGATGATCTGAATGTGATCAAAAACCGCTACCAGATCAGTCCCCAATACCAGTCCTGCCATACCGCTGTCTCCCCTGAGGGGTATGTATTTGAGGGACATATTCCAGCGCAGCTCATTACCCGTTTCCTCGCCGAAAAGCCTCAAGGGGCCATAGGCTTGGCCGTTCCTGGTATGCCGGTAGGTAGCCCAGGCATGGAGATGGGCGAACGATTCACACCCTACGATGTGCTCTTGCTTAAAAGCGATGGCAGCAGTGAGGTGTACCTTCGCATCACCAGTTTGACGCAAACTTTCTAAGGAGAATGGGCATGAAAATTCCCGATACCCGCACAGCGGGGATACGCACAACAATGGAATTGATTACAGCAATGGATCGCTATCCGGTGGTACCTGATGTGTTGCCACCCGACCAGTCCCGGCGTCGCTTTGTACTCGGCGCTTCCTCTTTGGCTGCCCTGAGCGTATTGCCATTATCCGGTCAGGTATTTGCGGACACACCCCGGCCAACCAATGGCCCGCAAACTCTGACGGGAAACCAGTTCGATCTCTCGATTGGTTTTCAGAAGGTCAACTTCACCGGCAAACAACGGATCGCCACCACCGTTAACCAGGGCTTGCCTGCGCCCATCCTGCGCTGGAAAGAAGGTGAGCGAGTTAAATTAAAAGTGACCAATACGCTCGACCACGACACCTCCATCCACTGGCACGGCATCATTCTGCCTTCGGAAATGGATGGGGTGCCGGGCATGAGTTTCGACGGTATTAAACCGGGCGAGACCTTCGTTTACGAGTTCGATGTCCAGCAAAGCGGTACCTATTGGTATCACAGCCACTCCGGTTTTCAGGAGCAGACTGGATTAATGGGCGCCATCGTCATCGATCCCAAAGATCCTGATCCGGTTGCCTATGACCGGGATATGGTTGTGCTGCTGTCGGACTGGACGGACACCGCGCCGGAAAAGGTTTATGGCACTTTGAAAAAGATGAGCCACTACTACAACTTCCGCGAGCGGACGGTCGGCGATCTGGTGCGTGACCTCAAAACCAAGGGGTTATCAGCCACCTGGAACGAGCGCGCCATGTGGAACCAGATGCGCATGAGCGAAACCGATATCTCGGATGTGACCGGTTATACCTACACCTATCTGATGAACGGTGTTACGCCAGATCAAGGCTGGTTGGGACTTTGCAAACCCGGCGAGAAAGTGCGCCTGCGTTTTATTAACGGCGCGGCGATGGGCATTTTCGATGTGCGGATTCCGGGATTGAAAATGACAGTGGTTGCCGCTGATGGCCAGAATATCCAGCCGATAGTGGTCGATGAATTTCGCATCGGGGTGGCGGAAACCTACGACGTGATAGTGGAACCCGCTGGCGATAGCGCCTACACCATCTTTGCCCAAAGTAATGACCGTACCGGGTATGCCCGTGGCACCCTGACGACGGATATTGCGTTGCGTGCCGAAATACCGGCGATGGATCCAGCTCCCACGTTGGGTCACCGCGAAATGGGGATGGATATGTCCGGTATGGATCATAGTGGTCATGATATGTCGGGTGGGATGCCGGGTATGGACCATAGTGAACAGGCAAAGCCAGCAATGGAAGCTATGGATCATTCCGGCCATGACATGAGCGCGATGGATCATAGCGGGCACGATATGTCGGCAATGAAAACCATGGATCACAGCCAGCACACCGGCAAATCGCGGTTGGCCAAAGCGGGTTTTGGTAGCAACTTCGATCCACTCGCCAAGATCAATCATGTCGATACGGAATTCGGCCCCCATGTGGATAGCCATTCCGATGCCCCGCAAAGCGGTTTGACCGATCCGGGTATTGGCCTGCGTGACCACATGAAGCTATACGGTCGCCGCGTATTGACCTACGCGGATATTCGCGGCCTGCATCCCACCTACGACAAACGTGAGCCCTCACGGGAAATTGAGCTACATCTGACCGGTAATATGCGCCGCTACATGTGGTCGATCAATGGCCTCAATTTTGCCGACGCCAAGCCGCTGGAACTGAGCTTTGGCGAGCGTGTGCGCATCATCCTGGTCAATGACACCATGATGACGCACCCCATCCATTTACACGGTATGTGGAGCGAATTGGAAACCGGTGATCCCAATTACATCCCTCGCAAGCACACCATCATTGTCCAGCCCGGCTCGCGCATCAGTTACCTCGTGACTGCCGATGCCAAGGGCCGCTGGGCCTATCACTGCCATTTGCTTTACCACATGCCCGGCATGATGCGTGAAGTCAGGGTTGTTTAGGAGAAACGCCAATGAAAAACCTATCTAAAAAACTGACTCTGACACTGGCGACCGCGTTATCCAGTCTGCCCGCGATTGCCCATGAGGGTGATGACCCCTTGCTGACGCGGGTGATGATTGACCAATTCGAGTGGCGCGATGGCGATGACGAGGCCGATCCGTATGTGCTCGAAGCCCAGGGCTGGATTGGTAAAGACCTGCATAAACTCTGGATCAAAACCGATGTGGAGCGTGTGGATGGTGAAACGGAGGAAGCCGAGATCCAAGCGCTGTACAGCCGTGCCATCGCCCCGTTCTGGGATATCCAGGTAGGCGTGCGGCAAGACCTGAAACCCACACCGGAGCGTGAATGGGGTGTGATCGGTATCCAGGGATTAGCGCCGTATTACTTTGAAATCGATGCGGCGTTGTTTATCGGCGATTCAGGCGATACCGCCGCGCGTCTATCGGCGGAATACGAATGGATGCTTACCCAAAAAGTGGTTTTATCACCTGAAGCATCGGTGAACTTTTATGGCCAAAACGATATGCATCGCCTGACGGGTTCAGGGTTATCCGATGCCCAAGCTGGCCTGCGGCTGCGTTATGAAATTCGCCGCGAGTTTGCACCCTATATCGGCGTGAATTGGACGAAAAGCTTCGGCAATACCGCCGATTTTGTGCGTGAACATGGCGAGTCTACCAGCGATACCCAATGGGTCGCCGGTGTTCGCGCCTGGTTTTAATTCCAGTGTTAACCAATATTAATTACTGAGGAATATACGATGAAAACGTTTTTACTTAACTCTGCTTTGATCTTATCCAGTGTACTGATGGTAGCTCCGAGTTTTGCCCATGATCCCGCAGAGCATGCCAAAACAGCGGAAACACCCGATTGTGACGCGATGAAAAAAATGGATCACTCCAAGATGGATATGAATGATCCGGTGATGCAAGCTCTGATGAAAAAATGCAGTGCTGCACCGGCCGAGAAAAAAGAAGGTGAGCAACATCAGGGGATGGATCATGGTGATATGAAAGGAATGGACGACCAAAAGGTCAGCTCCAGTGAAAGCCATGAAGGTCATGGTTCCCACTAAGGCTGTTTTGCAGGGGGGCGGCATTAATCGCCTCTCTGTATATTGAGGAGAATAGGCTATGAAACTGGTCAAATGGTTATTACTGATGAGCACAGCCGCACTTCTGGCGGGAGCTGCATTTATCTATACCGGCATTTATCCCATGGGTGCCGATGTGCCGCACAACCGGATCACTTATTCGTTGTTGGAAACGGTGCGCGAGCGATCAATATCCCGTGCCTCGGCAGATATTCAGGTACCGGATCTTTCCAGCCCGGAACTTTTGCTGAGCGGTGGCCCGGATTACAACGACATGTGCGCCCAATGCCATCTCAAACCGGGTACCAACAGCAGTGATATGAGCATCGGGCTTTATCCCAGTCCACCCAATTTGTCTCTGGCACCGGATGATCACGAGCATGCCCACGATGCTGGAGACACTGGCAGCACACAGCGCCAATTCTGGATCATCAAGCACGGCATCAAGGCCAGTGGTATGCCCGCCTGGGGGCCAACCCATGATGACCAACGGATTTGGGCGATGGTGGCGTTTATCCAGAAATTACCGACCCTGACTCCAGAGCAATACCAGATCCTGACGGCGCGCGCGGCGGCTGAACGAGCCACCACTGAGCTACACTGAAAAATAGGGTCTGGGCTTGATATATCTCAAACAGGCAATATCAGTAACCGGTAAGGTTACTGAGTAGATCAACCGCTAAGAGGTTTACTGATGGAACACATACACACGCATTCGCACACTGAACAATCGACGAACCTTGGAACGCTGAAAGATCCGGTTTGCGGTATGGTGGTCACTCCAGTATCAGTCCATCACGTCGATCATCAGGCCAAAACCTATTATTTCTGTAGCGCGAGCTGCAAGGCAAAGTTCAAAGCCGAACCCGGCAAATATCTGGTGCTGCCAGATCAAGTCGATCATGTTGATCCTGCACCGGCGATATCCGGTCCGGGCGCGGTTTACACCTGCCCAATGCACCCGGAGATTCGCCAGGATCATCCCGGGATCTGCCCAAAATGCGGAATGGCACTGGAACCACTGTTGCCCAAACTCGATGAAGACGAAAATCCGGAGTTGCGTGATTTCACTCGCCGCTTTTGGTGGACATTGCCGCTGACAATAGTTGTAACTGTTCTGGCCATGTTTGGTCATCAGCTTCACTTATTTGATGCGTCCATCCAAACCTGGATTGAACTGTTCCTGACGTTACCCATCGTCTTATGGGCTGGAACACCTTTTTTTCTGCGTGGCTGGCAGTCAATCATGAATCGCAGCCCCAACATGTGGACCTTAATTAGCTTAGGTACAGGCGCTGCGTTTGTTTACAGTCTAGTGGCAACATTGTCTCCTAACGTATTCCCTGATTCCTTCGTATCCATGGGAAGAGTCTCCGTTTATTTCGAGGCAGCAGCCGTTATTATTTCATTGACGCTGCTGGGGCAGCTGTTGGAATTAAAAGCGCGCTCACAGACCTCAGCGGCGATCAAATCCTTACTCGGTTTAGCTCCGAAAACAGCGCGTCGTATTCGCAACGATGGTAGTGAAGAGGATGTGCCACTCACCCATGTTCACGTCGGCGACAAGTTGCGTGTTCGCCCCGGGGAAAAAGTACCGGTGGATGGTGTTGTGGCGGAAGGCAGCAGCGCTGTGGATGAGTCCATGCTAACTGGCGAGCCGCTGCCAGTAATGAAACGCGCGGGTGATAAGGTGATCGGTGCAACACTCAATACCAATGGCGCACTTACCATTCAATCTGAGCGGGTCGGGTCGGCTACCATGTTGGCGCAAATTGTTCAGATGGTGGCGCAAGCGCAGCGATCCAAAGCGCCGATGCAACGTATGGCGGATTTCGTCGCTGGTTATTTTGTCGTTGCCGTGGTCGCGATTGCCGTGCTGACCTTTTTTGCCTGGGGACTGTTCGGCCCTGAACCGCGTTGGGTATTCGGTTTAATTAATGCGGTAGCGGTACTGATTATTGCTTGCCCTTGCGCGTTAGGACTGGCGACACCTATGTCAATCATGGTGGCCACCGGGCGTGGTGCCACACAGGGTGTGCTGTTTCGGGACGCCGCCGCCATCGAGAACTTTCGCAAGATAGATACCCTCATTATCGATAAGACGGGAACCTTGACTGAAGGACGACCTGCATTTGATCGTGCGGTACCGGCTCAAGGATTTAATGAAGACGATGTGTTGCGCCTTGCCGCAAGCCTTGATCAGGGAAGCGAACATCCGCTGGCCGATGCCATTGTCCGCGCGGCGCGCGAGCGCAATCTCGCATTGGAAAAAGTCGAACAATTTGAATCGGGTTCTGGCATCGGAGTGTATGGAACCGTTTCGGGGCGCAAGCTGGCGCTGGGAAACACGGTGCTAATGGAGCAACAGGGTGTCGTTGTTGCACCGCTGGTGCCCGAAGCCGAAACCTTACGCAGTGAGGGTGCCAGTGTTATGTACCTGGCAGTGGATGGGCAGCTCGCGGGTCTGTTGGCGGTGTCTGACCCCGTCAAGGCCAGTACACCGGAAGCCTTGGCGACACTAAAAGCCGCTGGTTTACGCATTATTATGGCGACGGGCGATGGCCTCACTACAGCCAAAGCCGTGGCGGCGCGCCTGGGTATCGATGAAGTCCACGGTGAAGTGAAACCAGAGGATAAATTGCGTTTGGTTGAACGCTTGCAAGCCGAGGGCAAGGTTGTTGCCATGGCGGGCGATGGAATCAATGATGCACCCGCTCTGGCCAAAGCCGATGTGGGTATTGCCATGGGCACCGGTACTGACGTAGCGATGAACAGCGCACAAGTTACATTGGTGAAAGGCGATTTACGCGGTATTGCGGTCGCGCGGTTTTTATCGGAAGCCACCGTGGCCAATATGAAACAAAACCTGATGTTTGCATTCTTGTACAACGGTTTGGGAATTCCAATTGCTGCCGGAATACTTTTTCCCTGGACGGGCTGGTTGTTGTCGCCAATGATCGCAGCACTGGCAATGAGCCTCAGCTCTGCATCGGTGATCGGAAACGCGCTGCGGATGAAACGGAAATAAATCGTAAAACGCCTATCCATTGAGAAGATCGGAGTTCTGAGAATGGCGTTATACGACAGCTTTCGCTTAAATTGTCCAGTATTGAGGCTATGATTGCTACATGCGCCGCTATCCATTGCTATTCATCTTACTGCTGAGTTTTTTAATGCCCCTGCAAGTGGCGGCAGAAATATTGTTGTCTGCATCACCGTGCCCTGAAGGGATGACTATGGTGATGGATGAAGCCGGTTCCAGCGAGGCCATGCCTTGCTGCCCTGATACAGAGGACAACGACGTTATAAATCCCTGTGAAACTGCGAAATCCTGTCAGCTCTGCAAAACCCAAGGCCAGGTTTATCTCCATAGTCCTACGTTGTTTTCTTCCCATTCAAACCTGTCTAAACACGCTAAAACTCCCCCCTTAATTGTTGCTGTTTTTAATCCGGCCAGTATCTGGCGACCTCCGAGCGCTTCCTGAGTTACCACGATTACACCTCGCTTGAACCGGTAAAGATGCCGGGTGTTTAGGCGGGACTTTTTATCGTCTCTCAGGAATCATCTGAAATGAATAATCTCTCTGTACGCCTGCTTGCAGCCCTTGGGTTAGTCACGTTGATACTTGGCATTGCGCTAGGTGTTGGTTGGCAGCACCTTTATAAATTTACCGCTACAACGCCGTCTCAAGGAGATGCTGCTGGTGAGGCTAAACAGGAACCCAACGTGCTTTATTGGTATGACCCCATGGTGCCCGACCAGCATTTTGATAAACCGGGTAAATCTCCATTTATGGATATGGAGTTGGTGCCCAAATATGCCGAGCCTGCCAGCGAAACGCCGGGCCTGAGCATCAATCCCGAACTGGTACAAAACCTCGGCATGCGTAAAGCCAAGGTGCAGCGCCTACCGATCCACAATGAGCTGGAAGTAGTCGGGCAATTGCAATTTAACCAGCGTAACCAGGCGGTAGTGCAATTGCGCGCGGCGGGTTTTGTGGAAAAAGCCTGGCCGTTAGCGGTGGGCGATAACGTCAGCGCCGGTCAGCCGATTGCCGAATTCCAGATACCCGAATGGCTGGATGCCCAAAACGAGCTGCTCTCCCAACCCATTGGACAGAACCCGCATTTGTTGGCGACCTTGCGCGCACGCCTGCAATTACTCGGGATGCCCGATAGCCTGATTGCAAAGGTGGAAAAAACCCGCCAGCCGGAGACACGGGTAACCATCACGTCACCTATCGCTGGCGTGGTGGATATGCTGGAGGTGAAAACCGGTATGGCGCTGGCCAGTGGCGCTATGCTGGCAAAGATTAACAATCTGGATAGCCTGTGGCTGGATGCCGCCATTCCCGAAGCGCAAACAACAGGTTTGCATCCAGGTGATAAGGCTATTTTCCATTCGGCTAATTCCGGCGATCCGGCACTGACCGGCACACTGGAGTACCTGTTGCCTTCGCTCAATGACAGCTCCCGCACATTGACGGCTCGTATCCTGCTCGACAACCCCAAAGGACACCTGAAACCCGGTACCAGTGGGCGTGTACTCCTACAATCCGGGACCGATGAAAGCGGATTGTTTGTGCCCACGGAGGCGGTAATCCGCACGGGAAAACGGATACTGGTGATGCTGGCCGAAGCGGGTGGCAAATTCCGCCCGGTGGAGGTTATCACTGGCCACGAGATGGGCAACCAGACCCTCATCCGCAAAGGTTTGGAGGAAAATCAGGAGATAGTGGTCAGCGGCCAGTTCCTGCTGGATTCCGAAGCTTCATTTTTGGGAATTGCACCAAAAACAACGGGAGGACACGACCATGATTAGCCGTTTGATTCATTGGTCTGTCGCCCACCGGGTATTGGTGCTGTTGGCCTCGCTGCTGCTCACCGGCTGGGGAGTCTGGGCAATTAAGTCTACCCCCATTGATGCCTTACCCGACCTGTCAGATGTGCAAGTGATTATCCGCACCAGTGTTGCGGGACAAGCCCCTGAAATCGTGGAAAACCAGGTGACTTACCCCTTGGCCAGCAAAATGCTGTCGGTACCCGGCGCCAAAACCGTGCGCGGTTATTCGATGTACGGCGATAGCTTTGTGTATGTGCTGTTTGAAGATGGTACTGACCTGTACTGGGCGCGTTCCCGTGTGCTGGAATCCCTGAGCCAAATGCAGGGGCAACTTCCCGCCAATGCCACACCGGCACTGGGACCGGATGCCACCGGTGTGGGCTGGATATTCCAATACGCCCTGGTCGATAAGACGGGCCAACACGATATTGCGCAATTGCGCGCATTGCAGGATTGGTTCCTGCGCTTTGAACTGGCGCCATTGCCGGATGTGGCCGAAGTCGCTGCTGTCGGCGGCATGGTCAAACAGTACCAAGTGGTGCTCGACCCGATCCGCCTGGCAGCCCATAACCTGTCCCATGAGGCGGTGATTACCGCTGTGCAGCAGGCCAATCAGGAAACCGGTGGCGGTGTTATGGAGTTAGGGGAAGCCGAACTGATGATCCGTGCCAGCGGTTATTTGCGCACGTTGGATGATTTCAAATCCATACCGCTGAAGTTAGTCGATAACATCCCCGTTACCCTGTCCGATGTCGCCCATATCCAACTCGGGCCGGAAATGCGCCGGGGCATTGCGGAACTCGATGGTGAAGGCGAAGTGACTGGCGGTATTGTGGTGATGCGCTCCGGCGGAAATGCCCGCGCCACTATCGCGGCGGTTAAGGAAAAATTGGCGCAACTCCAAAGCGGTTTGCCAGCTGGGGTCGAGATCATCGCCACCTATGACCGCAGTCTCCTGATCGACCGCGCCGTGGCCAACCTGACCCGCAAACTACTTGAAGAGTTTCTGGTGGTTGCACTGGTCTGTGCTTTATTCCTCTGGCATTGGCGCTCTGCGTTGGTAGCGATTGTCGCCCTGCCGCTTGGGGTTTTGATCGCTTTTGTGGTGATGCGCTATCAGGGTATCAATGCCAACATCATGTCGCTCGGCGGTATCGCCATTGCCATAGGGGCGATGGTCGATGCGGCCATCGTTATGATTGAAAACGCCCACAAACACCTGGAGCGATGGCAGCAACAACACCCCGAGCAGGAACTCATCGGTGAGAAACGTTGGCAAGTGTTGACCCAGGCCGCTGCCGAGGTGGGGCCAGCGCTATTTTTCTCACTGCTCATTGTCACCCTCTCGTTTATTCCGGTATTCACCCTGGAGGCACAAGAGGGGCGGCTCTTTGGCCCACTCGCCTTCACCAAAACCTATGCGATGGCAGCAGCGGCTGGCCTGTCGGTTACGCTGATCCCGGTATTGATGGGCTACTGGATTCGTGGCCGGATACCGGAGGAACATCAAAACCCCATCAATCGCTGGTTGATCCAGGGTTATCGACCGCTATTGGCCGGGGTATTGCGTCACCCGAAAACGACACTGGGTTTTGCATTGGCGGTATTACTGAGCACCGCCTGGCCACTGAGCCAGCTGGGCAGTGAATTCCTGCCGCCGCTGGACGAAGGCGATTTGCTGTACATGCCCAGTGCCTTGCCGGGGTTAAGTGCCCAACAGGCCAGCCGCTTGCTGCAACAAACAGATCGGCTGATTAAAACTGTTCCGGAAGTGGAGCGCGTGTTTGGCAAGGCTGGCCGCAGCGCCAGCGCCACCGATCCTGCCCCCTTGGAGATGTTTGAAACCACCATCCAGTTTAAGCCGCGCGATCAGTGGCGCCCCGGCATGACGCTGGAAAAACTCATGGCTGAACTGGATGCACGGGTCAAAATACCGGGGCTATCCAATATCTGGATTCCGCCCATCCGCAACCGTATCGATATGCTAGCCACCGGGATCAAAAGCCCCATCGGCGTCAAGATTGCAGGCCAGAACCTGGCCGATATTGATGAGGTTGCGCAACAGGTTGCGCAAGTTGCCAAAACCGTCCCCGGTATCTCCTCGGCAGTTGCCGAGCGCTTGGGTGGTGGGCGTTACCTTGATATCCAGTTCGACCGCGCGTCACTCGCGCGTTATGGTCTGAGTATCACTCAGGCGCAATCGGTAGTAAGCAGTCTGATCGGCGGCGACAATATTGGTGAAGTCGTTGATGGTCGTGCACGTTTCCCTATCAACCTGCGTTATCCGCGCGATTGGCGTGACAGCATTGGCAAGCTGCAAAACCTACCCATCATTACGCCACTCGGCAGCCAAATCACATTGGGTACGATTGCCACCATCAAAGTTACCGATGGCCCCAGTATGCTCAAGAGCGAAAATGCCCGTCCCACCAGTGTGGTTTACATTGATGTGCGCGACCGCGACTTGGGTTCGACGGTGAGGGATCTGCAACAAACCATTAACCAAGAGGTGACCTTACTACCGGGCACCAGCATTAGCTACGCCGGCCAGTTTGAATTTATGGAACGCGCCAATGCCCGCCTGCGATGGATAGTCCCGGCAACGCTCGTTATTGTTCTGGTGCTGTTATTCCTGACCTTTTCCCGCTTGGATGAAGCCCTGTTAATCATGGGCACTTTACCTTTCGCATTAACCGGAGGTATTTGGCTGTTATACCTGATGGACTACGAGCTATCGGTGGCGACAGCCGTCGGCTTTATTGCACTGGCCGGAGTTTCCGCCGAATTCGGGGTGATTATGTTGCTCTACCTGAAACAGGCATGGCAGCGGCGCATCGAATTGGGCACAACAACACAGCAGGATTTGCTTGATGCCATTCAGGAAGGTGCAGTATTGCGGATTCGTCCCAAGATGATGACGGTAACTGTGATTGTCGCGGGTTTGCTACCGATATTTTTAGGCGGTGGTACGGGTTCGGAAATCATGGGGCGGATTGCAGCACCGATGGTGGGTGGAATGATTAGCGCACCTTTGCTTTCGCTATTGGTATTGCCTGCGGCGTATTTGTTGATGCAACACAAGAAACATAATGTAAAACAATAAACCGAGCAATTAACTTAGATTAATGCTCCAACAACTCTTTCATAATGCCGCAATCTTTCACTGCTTGGTGAGCATCACATTTGGTTCTGAGTTCACCAAGCTGCCGACGCAATTCCTGTAGCTCGGCAAGACGCACATCGACTTGCTGGATATGGTTATCGATAATCTTATTGATACTATTGCAGGCTTCATCCGGGGTACTGGAGTAACCGATCAACTGGCGGATTTCCTCCAATGTCAATCCGAGGTTCCGGCATTGTTTTATAAAGAAGAGATCATGGGAGGCCGTCTCATCGTAAAAGCGATAATTGCCTTCAGTGCGAGGGGCTGTAGACAACAACCCTTCGTGTTCGTAATAGCGTATGGTTTGAACACTAAGACCCGTAAGTTTTGCGAGCGCACCTATTTTCATACACAGTCCGGTATTGACTCTATAGTTACTGTAGACTTTATATTGTTTCATAGTTCTACGCACTGTGAGCAAGCGTATGAACTTATAGAGGCGAAGACCCTCATAGTTTCTGAGTACTACAGGGCTGTTATTTGAGGCGCCACTTTTTATAATATGGCAGTCTTCACTACAGACAATCGCTGGTTTGCTGCCATAATCCAACCAACTTTTCTGGAACTAATAAGTAATCGTGAATTACTTCCTGCGTTATAAGTATTGGGCTTTGTTGTCCACACTGCTCTGGCTGATGGCTAGTTGGGCTGGTGTGCACGGGCACTATTGCTTTGATGGTCAGGAACCTCCTATTTCCATTCATCTCGATAATATCGATACACATGAGGAACATGGTGCAGACAGTGCGCATGTTGATATGGATATCGATCTATCCCAATCAGTGGTCGCCAAACTGCTTAAATTCGATGCAACATTGGCGCTATTACTGGTTGCCGTGTTTGTGTTTTTGGTATTGCCTCGATCCGCATTTTTCTTCCCGGCTTCTCAAACCGCTCACCCACGCCGTATTATCGGTTTACGCCCGCCGCCGCGCGCGCCTCCCGTAACTCCAGTCTGATTACCCATAACGCCCCTTTTTTTTGACAGGGGTAATTCGTGTATTTCCATTGTGCGTCCACGTGCTGCGCCGGGAAATACCTATATGGCTGGAGCTTTCTATGCAATTTATCCATCGGGCATTAACCGTCTCGGTTATTGCCATTACCTGTAGTGCCTATGCTGCGCCCTCAGCTGCACAATCAACACTCACGTTGAGTGAGGCAGTCCGGGCAACCCTGCAACAAAATCCTCAACTGGCGGGCTATACCTTTAAGGTCAATGCCTTGGCCGGAGAAAAACAAACTGCCGCGCTGCGGCCCGAGTATCGCATCAGCGCTGATCTTGAGAATGTCGCAGGGTCCGGAGAATTTAGCGGTACCGATGCCAGCGAACTGACCATTTCATTGTCATCCGCTATTGAGTTGGGTGGTCAGCGCGATGCGCGCATGAATCTCGTTACCGCCCGCCAACAGCAACTGCAATCTACCCAACGCCTACTGACGTTGGATGTGATTACAGCGGTGACTCATCAATTCATTCAATTACTGGCTGCGCAAGAACAACTGGCGTTACAGGAAGAGGCGCACCAGTTAATCCAGCAAACCCTCAGCTCACTGACCAGGCAGGTTCAGGCAGGCGGTACGGCGGACAGTGAGCTCTTGCGCGGAAACGCCGCACTGGCGCGCTCCAAAATTGCCTTGCAACAAGCCCGACAAACAGTGAGTAGCGAGCGAGTCAAACTCAGCGCTTATTGGGCAGATTCCTCGCCGGATTTTACAGCGGTAAAAGCCGATCTTTATGCGGTTCCAACGGCAATGCCGTTGCCGACGTTGTTGGGCAAGCTGTCGGGCAATCCGGATTTGGAACAATTAACCAAAGAAGTAGATGTTCGCATAGCCGAAGTGCAACAAGCGCGTAGCGAACGACGCCCCTCCCTGGAATGGAATGCGGGCGTTCGTCGTCTTCAGGCTTCCGAGGATTCCGCTGTCGTGCTTGGCTTGAGCATGCCTTTAGGTGCAGGCAGTAGAGCCGGTGGCGCAATCACAACCGCTAATGCCAATCAACAAAGTGCTGAACTCGCACGAGACAGCGCGCGAGTGCAATTGGAGGCTCAACTCATCGCCACTTATGAGGCTAATCGGCAAGCAATTGATGAAGTCAATGTGTTGCGTGACGAGGCCCTTCCTTCGCTAAAAAAAGCCATGCGCAGTACCGCCGATGCATTTGACCGGGGGCGCTACAGCTATCTGGAATTAAACCTTGCGCAAAGCCAATTGCTGGATGCCCAGCAAGCCTTGGTAGAGGCCGCTGCCCGCATGCAGGAAACCCGTATTGAGTTGGAGCGAATGATTGGCTCCCCCCTGAACGAACAGAATTTTGAGGTTAACCCATGAAAACATCGAACAAACATCTAACGAAACCTTCATCCAAAAATTTGCTGAAATCCGCTCCGGGCGTGGTTTTAATTTTGGCACTGCTATTGGTGATGTTTTTGGCCGATATTTATATGGCCAGTGCAGCAACGAAGAGCGACGATCACCAACATCAAGAAGATGAACACACTGAAGAGTCGGGCTCTCATGGGCATGACCATGGGGAGGGCGAGAAGCACGAAGGGAAACACGAAGACGAAGAGCACGGACATGAAAGCAAACAGGAAGGTGGCGATGGTCATGGTCATGCGGAGAGTGGCGGACACGGCCACGAAGATGAAGAGGGAACCAGTCAAATTGAAGACACCATGGCACAAACTGTAGGTATTGTGACGGAACGCTCTGGAGAACAAACACTTCATCAAACCATTCTTACCTATGGGCGATTAACCACAGCTCCCGAACAAACCAGCCATGTGCGTGCACGATTTTCCGGTGTTGTAACGTCGGTACAGGTAACTATTGGTGAGACAGTGGCAGCCGGTGATCTTCTGGCTGAAGTTGAAGCCAACGAGAGTTTGAGGAAATACAGTATCCGCGCACCCATTGCCGGGATGATTGTGCAACGGCACGCTAATTCGGGCGAGGTGACAGGAGATCAAATACTGTTTTCAATTTCGAGCTTCGACAACTTGTGGGCCGAGTTGCGTATTTTCCCCTCTCAACGTTCCTCTGTTGCTATCGGGCAAGAAGTTTTTCTGAGCATAGGCGAGCAAAAAGTTAAAACAAAAATTGAGCACCTCCTCCCGGCAGGTGACGAGCAGCCGTATCTCATTGCGCGCGCAAAACTAAGCAACGACCTATCCATGCTCTCTCCAGGTTCAATGGCAGAAGGACGTATTGTTATCGATGAATTTAACGTAGACGTAGCGGTAAAAATAGATGCTCTGCAAATCCTGGGAGGGCGCACCGGGGTTTTTGTCAAACACGGTAATAAATACGAATTTATCCCCTTGATCGTGGGCCGAAAAGATGACAGCTATGCCGAGGTCATATCTGGCCTGAAACCAGATACAGAGTACGTAACCCGAAACAGCTATCTCATTAAAGCTGACATCGAAAAATCTGAAGCCGAGCACGAACACTAAGGGGTGTAGCATGATTGATTCACTACTACGCTTAGCCATCGAGCGGCGTTATCTGTTTTTAAGTTTTGTTTTATTAATCGTCGGCATCGGGTTTTGGAGTTACCAAAAACTCCCTATTGATGCGGTGCCCGACATCACCAATGTCCAGGTGCAAATTAATACCGCTGCACCAGGTTACTCGCCGTTAGAAGCCGAACAGCGGATTACCTACCCGATAGAAACCGCGTTGGCAGGGTTACCCAACCTGTCCTATACGCGGTCGTTATCCCGCTATGGTTTATCACAGGTTACCGTGGTGTTTGATGAAGGTACCGATATCTACTTTGCCCGGAACCTCATCAACACCAAACTGGGATCGATGAAAAGTGTGTTGCCCACCGGTATGGAACCCGAAATGGGACCCATCTCGACAGGTTTGGGTGAAATCTTTATGTATACCGTTCAAGCGGCTCCCGATGCGCGAACACAAGACGGTAAGCCTTACGATTCTACCGCCTTGCGTGAAATTCAAGACTGGATAATCAAACCCCAGTTGGCGCAGGTAAAGGGTGTGGTAGAGGTAAACAGTATTGGTGGCTATAACAAGCAATACCACATTACGCCAGATGTACAGAAACTCCTGCACTTCGGGGTGTCGATGGAAGATTTGGTTGAAGCGCTTGAATCCAATAATGATAACCGTGGTGCAGGTTACATCGAGCGCAATGGGCAACAATTACTGGTGCGCTCGCCCGGCCAATTGGGAACCTTGGATGACATCGCCAACGTCATTGTTGCGCAGCAGGATTCTGTTCCTGTCAAAATTAGTGATGTAGCAGAAATCGCTATCGGGAGAGAGCTTCGAACCGGTGCAGCAACCCAGGATGGTGTTGAAACCGTGCTGGGTACGGCCATGATGCTCATCGGAGAAAACTCACGCACGGTGGCGCGAGACGTAGCAGCACGGCTGATTGACATTCAAGCCTCACTCCCGGATGGCATTATTGCGACACCCGTTTATGATCGTACGGCTTTAGTTGATAAAGCCATTGCAACGGTCAGTAAAAACCTTCTGGAAGGCGCCTTATTGGTGATTGTGGTGCTTTTCCTGTTACTTGGAAATTTGCGCGCAGCACTGATTACAGCAGCAGTAATCCCGTTATCAATGCTTGCCACCATAACCGGCATGGTACACACCGGGGTGTCCGCAAACTTGATGAGCCTCGGGGCATTGGATTTCGGGATCATCGTCGATGGCACTGTGATTATCGTGGAAAACGCTATCCGACGTTTATCACACGCACAACGTGAAGGCGCTCTTGGCCTGCGCGAACGCTTGAACGTTGTTTTCGAAGCAACCTCTGAAGTTATTCGACCCAGTCTGTTTGGTGTCGCGATCATCACCGTTGTTTATATCCCGATTTTTTCCCTCACCGGTGTGGAAGGCAAAATGTTTCACCCTATGGCCGCAACGGTCGTGATGGCACTTGTCGCCGCAATGGTTCTATCCCTCACAGTTGTGCCAGCTGCGGTCGCGGTTTTTTTAAGCGGGAAAATCAGTGAACAAGAAGGTGTTGCTATTCGCAGTGCGAAGCAAATGTATAAGCCTTTATTGTTGCTGGCATTTAAATTCCGTTGGTTTGTGATTGGCGGTGCTACCGGTCTTGTCATCATTTGCACGTGGCTTGCCACAACGCTGGGATCCGAATTTATTCCGCAACTTAACGAAGGCGATATCGCGTTACATGCCATGCGAATCCCCGGTACCGGCCTCGAACAAGCGGTCGAAATGCAGGAAATTCTCGAACAGCGTATCAAGTCGTTTCCCGAGGTAGATAAGGTCTTTGCACGCATAGGTACTGCCGAAGTTGCGACCGACCCAATGCCCCCGAATGTTGCCGATAACTTCGTCATCTTGAAGCCTCGATCCGAATGGCCCAATCCCGATAAGACCAAAGAGCAGTTGGTGGAGGAAATGGAAAAATCGCTTGAGGAATTACCCGGTAATAATTATGAGTTCACCCAACCTATCCAAATGAGGTTCAACGAACTCATTTCAGGCGTCAGAGCCGACCTGGGTATCAAGGTGTTTGGTGATGACCTCGATCAACTGGTGCTGACCGCTAACGACATACTTGAAGCCTTGAGCCAGGTAGAGGGTGTGGCCGATGCGCGTGTTGAGCAAGTGACGGGATTGCCGACACTTTCAATTATTCCTAAGCGAAGCGCGTTGGGCCGCTATGGATTGAATGTGTCAACACTTCAAAACTGGGTCGCCGCTGCCGTTGGCGGTGAAAGTGCGGGCATATTGTATGAGGGTGATCGGCGCTTTGAACTCATCGTGCGATTACCTGAAGCTGTGCGGCGCGATGTCGAGAAGCTCAAGTTTCTCCCGGTGCCACTGCCTAACGGCGATTACGTTCCGCTCGCTGAAGTAGCAACTATCGATATTTCTCCGGCACCTGCACAAATTAGCAGGGAAAATGGCAAGCGCCGAGTGGTTGTGACCGCCAATGTACGGGGTCGCGATCTGGGTGGATTTGTGCAAGATGTTAAAGCGCAAATTGCTGCCAAGGTGGATATTCCCGCAGGGTATTGGCTGGATTACGGCGGAACGTTTGAGCAACTCGAATCAGCCAGTAAGCGCCTGTCTCTTGTGGTGCCACTGACGCTGCTGCTTATCATCGGCATTCTCGTTATGGCGTTTGGCTCGCTAAAAGACGCGTTAATTATTTTTAGTGGCGTGCCTTTGGCTCTCACGGGTGGAGTGCTGGCGCTAGCCATTCGAGATATGCCCATGTCCATATCGGCAGGTATTGGTTTTATTGCGCTTTCCGGGGTTGCCGTACTCAACGGCCTCGTCATGCTCGCTTTTATTCGCGATCTCTGGCATGAAAAAGGGGATTTGATGTTGGCTGTGACGGAAGGCGCACTTGTTCGCTTACGTCCGGTTCTGATGACCGCATTGGTAGCAAGTCTTGGTTTTGTACCCATGGCACTGAATACAGGAACCGGTGCAGAAGTCCAGCGTCCCTTGGCAACCGTTGTTATCGGCGGGATTATTTCATCGACGCTACTGACGTTGTTTGTGTTGCCCGTTTTATATCATTGGCTTCATAGCAAATTTAGCGCAACCCCTTCAAAGAAGTAATTTTCTCCGGAGGCTCAGCGTTTGGCGCTGATTGTGCCGATTAGATGAAAACCGATGACCGGGGCACATATTGCCCGGTCATCAACCGGTTTTTTCACAGGAGCTTTGACTATGACTACCTTTAAAAAATTAATTATTTTGCTATCGATTGGGATATTACTAAATGCCTGCCAATCATCATCAGTGATTTTGCCTCAAGTCGCGTTTGAGGATGGGGGACTTCGGCAACATCACTTGAGCCTTGTGAAAGCGGCGGCCAAATTTGATAAGGGAACCCTGACCTTGAGCGGTGGTGTTTGGCCCGAACACAAGCAAGTGCATGTGAAGTGCGGTCAAATACAATTTCAGGTATTCGACACTCAAGGCGTGTTATTAAAAACCATCGTCACTGATTATTCTCCCTGCCATCTTCACTTCAAGCCCAATACCCGTCGTACAGGATCTTTTTCAGTCGTGATCAATGACATACATCCGCAGGCATTAATTATTAAAGCGAGTTACCAAAAAATGCCGCATGAGGCTCACTGATTTTTTGTGATATGAACCTTCATTTTCTATCACTATTTTCAAGTAAAGGAAACGCTATGGAACATACACACGAATATGATGAACAGGGCAAACAACTATGTTGCACAGAAGAAGAAAAAATAAATAACAAAGCAGATGTGCTAATAAAAAATAGCCCCATGAAAAGCTGTTGTTGTGCCAGTGACGATCAAGATCAGCATGTCGATGATGATAGCCATGACCACGATCATGCCAGTGATGGCGGTAGCAATATAAAGCTATTTCTGCCTGCCGCAATGAGTTTGGTTGCACTGCTCATTGCGATAGTACTGGATAATTATTTTCCACAAACCTGGTTTACTGGCTGGTTGCGTATTGGCTGGTACGTTGCCGCCTATTTACCTGTAGGCCTGCCAGTGTTGAAAGAGGCCGTTGAAAGCATTGCGAAAGGTGAAGTATTTTCTGAATTTTTATTGATGAGCATTGCTACTATCGGTGCTTTTGCTATCGGTGAATATCCGGAAGGTGTTGCCGTGATGTTGTTTTATTCTATCGGTGAAGTGTTCCAGACCCTCGCCGTGAAACGCGCAAAAACCAACATTAAAACCCTGCTCGATCAACGCCCCGACGAAGTAACCGTGTTACGCAATAATCAAGCGATAACCCTGAAGGCAGAGACCGTTAGCATTGGCGATATTATACAACTCAAAGCAGGTGAAAAATTAGGATTGGATGGTGAACTCCTATCCGAGACCGCCTCATTTAATACCGCCGCCTTGACCGGCGAGAGCAAACCTGACACAAAAACCAAAGGTGATAGTGTGTTGGCGGGCATGATTAATCTCAATGCAGTGTCACAAGTCAAAGTAACCACTGCCTATACCGACAGCAAACTGTCCCGAATTTTAGAATTAGTGCAAAACGCTTCTGCACAGAAAGCGCCTACCGAATTATTTATCCGAAAATTCGCCAAAATATACACACCTATTGTGGTTACTTTGGCCGTTGCGATTTGTGTGGTCCCATATGTATTTGTGGAGACTTATGTATTCAGTGAGTGGTTGTACCGTGCGTTGATTTTCCTGGTGATCTCCTGTCCCTGTGCATTGGTCATTAGTATTCCACTGGGCTATTTCGGCGGCATAGGCGCAGCCAGTCGAAACGGTATTTTATTCAAAGGCAGTAACTTTTTGGACACCATTTCTACCATTCAAAACGTGGTGATGGATAAAACCGGCACCATGACGGAAGGTGTCTTTAAAGTACAGGAGGTCAACCTCAACCCTGAGTTCAATCGCGATGAAATCCTGAAAATGGTCAACGCACTAGAAAGCCAAAGTACGCATCCGGTAGCAACCGCCATTCATCAATTTGTAGGTGGTATCGACAGCAGCATTACATTGAACAATGTTGAAGAAATATCGGGTCATGGATTGAAAGCCGACGTGAATGGCAAAGCGTTACTGGTAGGTAATTTCAGGTTGCTCGATAAATTCGCCGTCGCCTACGATCTTGATCCGGCCACCATTGTGTATACCGTCATCGCTATTGCTTACGATCAAAAATTCGCAGGCTACATCACCATCGCTGACAGCATAAAAGAGGATGCGCAATTAACGATAGATACACTGAAAAAACTGGGCATCAACATAACCATGCTTAGCGGTGACAAAAGTTCTGTGGTGCAATTTGTCGCACAAAAATTAGGCATCATTAATGCCTTTGGTGATTTGCTGCCAGAAGATAAAGTTAATAAAGTAAAAGAAATCAAAGCGCGCAATGAAACCGTTGCGTTCGTCGGTGATGGTGTTAATGATGCACCGGTCGTTGCCCTGAGCGATGTCGGTATAGCGATGGGCGGCCTTGGCAGCGATGCAACAATCGAAACAGCCGACGTTGTTATTCAAGATGATAAACCCAGCAAAATTCCCACCGCCATCGCCATCGGTAAACAAACCAAACGCATTGTGTGGCAGAACATTTCACTCGCCTTCGGTGTAAAAGCCATCGTCTTGATATTAGGTGCCGGTGGTTTAGCCACGATGTGGGAAGCGGTTTTTGCGGATGTTGGCGTGGCGTTGTTAGCTATTTTGAACGCAGTACGAATTCAGCGAATGAAGTTTTAAAAATAAAGAATGGCATCCCGGCGAGCTGATATATTCGCCATCGGATCCTTAAACGTAGAGGCAAAAAATAAAAGTGAATAGTCAAAATAATTTCCTTACACGGATCACCAGTGTTGTTGCAGTATGGTTTCTTATGTCAAGCGCTGTACTTGCACAAACCGCTGCATCGGGAGATGCAAGGCAGCTATGGCAACTGCTTGATTATGTTGCAGTCGATTACAGTGGAGCTGTCGCCGATGGTGTCATCATCAGCGAGGCGGAATACGCTGAGATGCTGGATTTTACGGAGAATGCAGGCACGTTATTACAATCGCTCCCGAAGCATGCATCCAAACCCACTATTGCCGAAAAAATTGCCGAGTTGCGCGCCGCTGTCCTGCGTAAAGAGGCAAGCATTGAAGTTTCCCGGCTTGCACACCAGGCAAACGCATCCTTGATAACTGCCTATCCGTTTCCAGTCGCTCCACGAACTGTACCCGACCTTGCGCGCGGACAGACTCTGTATGCAGCGCAATGTGCTACATGCCATGGTGTGAACGGCAACGGTGACGGCCCGCTCGCTGAAAACCTGGAGCCCAAACCGATTGCATTTACAGATCCAGAACGTGCACGCACGCGAAGCGTGATGGCTTTGTATCAGGTGATTTCCCAAGGCGTGGAAGGCACATCAATGGTAAGTTTTAAAGCTCTACCTGAAGAAGATCGATGGGCGCTCGCATTCTATATAGGTACGCTTTCCTACGATGAATCCATGCGCGAACTAGGCAAACATCTTTGGAATAGTGAAGAACAAATAAAGGGCCTCTTGGCTGATATGAACCTGCTAACAACAATCACCGAAGCGGCATTGGCCGAAACAATACAAGAAAGTGACGCTCGCTCCGTCACTGCCTACTTACGAAGCCATCCCGGTGTTGTAGAAACAAATAAACCGGTTGGTTTGGCATTAGCCCGATTGCGTCTTGCGGAAAGTTTGGCCGCTGCACGCGCAGGAGATCGAAATCTCGCGACGCGTTTGAGCTTGTCAGCATACCTGGATGGATTTGAGCCGCTTGAGCCGATAGTAAATACCCGCAACGGATCTTTGTTGATTGCCGTGGAAACCGCGATGCTCACCTATCGTTCGGCAGTCTCACAAGGAACTATTGAACAAGCTGAGGCGGCAGCGGTTCAACTGGAACAACTTTTTGTGCAAGTCGATGGGCTGATGCAAGAAGCCAAGGCTGACCCCACGACAACCTTTGTTGGTGCGCTCACGATTCTCTTACGCGAAGGTATCGAAGCGTTGTTGATTGTGATCGGCATGATTACATTCTTGAAAAAGACGGACAGGCCTGAAGTGTTACGCCATGTCCATAGAGGGTGGATAAGTGCCTTGCTTGCTGGCGTACTGACGTGGGTGGTGGCAACTTATCTAATAGGCATTAGCGGTGCTAGCCGTGAAGTGACCGAGGGAATTGGGTCAGTACTCGCCGCAGTCGTTTTGCTTAGCGTTGGATTGTGGATGCACCAGAAGAGCAGTGCTGGCAGATGGCAAGATTATTTGAAAGGAAAATTGTCAGCGGCAGTGTCGCAACGTTCAGCATGGGCACTGTTCGCGCTGGCGTTTATCGCGGTGTATCGAGAAGTGTTTGAGACTGTGTTGTTTTATTCCGCACTGGCAGCGGATGGGAATAGCGGCGCATTGGTGGCCGGTTTTTTCACAGCCTTATTGTTATTGATAGTAATTGCATGGGTATTGCTGCGCACAAGCGCACGTATACCTCTGGGAACCTTCTTCTCTTTTACATCCATTTTGGTGGTCGTGCTTGCAGTAGTGTTAATTGGTAAGGGCGTGTCAGCTTTGCAAGAGGCAGGGTGGATAGGCGTGACGCTCATTACGATCCCACGTGTCGAATGGCTCGGACTTTATCCAACACTGGAGACATTTATCTCACAGATAATTGTTGGCCTGATCGCACTGGGAGGCTTCGGTATTAGTTGGGTTAAAACTCGCAATAATATGATCAAATAATTCAAATGAATGGCTTGGTTAAATTAGCGCTATCCTGTCCTTGAAATTACGGGCATAGCGCTAATGCTTCTCGATGAGTTTGGATAAAGGATCTTCGTTGTAATGGAAACAATGGTTGATGTAGTTATTATCGGCGGCGGTCAAGCCGCACTTTCAGTGGCCTACTATCTGCGCCGTACTGATTACTCCTTTGTTATTCTGGACGCAGAAGCGTCTCCTGGTGGCGCCTGGCAGCATGGCTGGGATAGCTTGCGTCTCTTCTCTCCGTCCAGTTGGAGTTCGCTATCGGGATGGCAAATGCCACCCACGCAGGAAACTTACCCAAGCCGCGATCAAGTTATCCGGTATCTGGCCAACTATGAATCCCGGTACGAATTTCCGGTGCAGCGTCCGGTGTTGGTCACTGCCGTGAATAACCTTGGCGATCATCTGGAAGTTGTCAGCCAACACCAGACCTGGCATGCGCGTGTTGTGGTCAGTGCCACCGGTACCTGGCGAAATCCGTTCATACCACCTTATCCCGGTATCGATTTATTCCAGGGGCTTCAGCTCCACTCGGCTCACTACCAATCCCCAATACCTTTCCGGGATAAAAAAGTGCTGGTCGTAGGCGGCGGCAATTCCGGTGCACAAATTCTTGCAGAAGTGTCGCGCCTGGCTGATAGCACTTGGGTTACTTCCAGTGAACCGCTGTTTTTACCGGATGATGTGGATGGGCGCGTGTTATTTCAGCGCGCTACGGATCGCTGGAAAGCGCATCTTGAAGGGCGAGAGGTCGATCAACCCGTGGGTGGTTTGGGCGATGTGGTCATGGTGCCACCCGTTAAAGAGGCGCGCGAACGCGGCGTACTGCATTCCGTGCGGACGTTCAAACAGTTCACGGCGACCGGTGTTATCTGGGGCGATGGTTCCGAGACATCGGTGGATGCCGTGATCTGGTGTACCGGATTCCGCCCCGCACTATCCCATTTGCATTCATTGGGCGTAATCAATTCTGAAGGCAAAGTTGATGTTGAGGGTACCCGCTCAGTACACGAACCACGCTTGTGGTTAGTCGGTTACGGCGAGTGGACGGGATTGGCCTCTGCCACGCTTATCGGTGTAGGGCGGACGGCGCGAACTACAGCGGAGGAAATCCAACATTATTTGGCTAAATCTTAACGGAAATGTTACGACTGTCATAAAACCGTAACCTGCCGCTGTTGAAATTGACCCCGGTAAATTTAAACACTGCGAGGATAATTTCATGAAAAAATCATTAGCAATTGCCGCGTTGACTGCGCTCGTTTCAATGTCTGTATTCGCTGGCCCCTACGATAAACCAGGTTTTGTCACCTTTGAAAAAGATGGTCGTGTGTGGGTATTTAAAACGGATTCTGAAGCCTTGAAACAATTTCAGGAGCATGGCGAGCCAGCAAAACAAGTCACATTGATTGGCAAAGGCCCTGAACGAAAAACCCTCAAGACCGATGATATGAAAACCGCAGAAGAATATTTGAAGTTGCTTGCAAAAGCAGAGTAAATCCGGAGTTTAAAAAGCCCGACTATTTGCAAAAATAGTCGGGCTTTTTTTGTTCGGCTTATCACAGAGAAAAATTACGTCGGTGCAACCTGTTTTGGTAACGCCAATGAAATTAACGCTGCCAACGCAATAAAACCGGTCGATACCCACAAACACGCTTCCAGCCCGGCGACCTGATAAACCCAGCCAGATAATAAGGTGCCTATCAAGCGCCCCAAGGCATTTGCCATGTAGTAAAAACCGACATCAAGTGAAACACCATCCGACTTAGCATAATTCACGATCAAATAACTGTGCAGTGATGAATTGATCGCAAACACGGCGCCGAATACCAACAAACCACCAATCAACACTTGAGTCACCGGCAAGCTGGTCGCACTCATGCCCAGTGCAATAGCCGCCGGAATGCCAGTCAGGATGAGTGCCCACAGGAAAGCGTGACTGCCACCTGGAACCTTACCTTGTGCTTTGCCGATAATCAGTGGAGCGATAGATTGGACAATGCCGTAACCAATCACCCAGGCCGCCAGAAAACCGCCCACCCACCAAAAATCCCAGCCGAGCTGGCTGCTTAAAAACACCGGCAAGGCCACTACGAACCACACATCGCGCGCGCCGAATAAAAACAGGCGCGCTGCCGACAAAATATTGATTGCACGGCTTTTGGAAAACAATTCACTGAACTTGGGTTTGTTTTTGGCTTTGCCCAAATCTTTTTTCAGGAGAAGTAAACTTGCCAGCCAAATCACACCCAGGACAGCGGCCATCGCGATCACGGCATTGGTAAATCCCATCAGTGCCAACAATGCGCCACCGAGAAAAAAGCCAACACCTTTCAACGCGTTTTTGGAGCCGGTCAGCAGCGCAACCCATTTAAATAATTTGCCCTGTTGATCGTCCGGTACCAATAATTTGATCGAGCTTTTTGCACTCATTTTGTTGAGGTCTTTGGCGATACCCGAGAGCGCCTGTGCGCCCATGACCCAAATCGGACTGAGCATGATCGTGGGCACCGCCAGCATCAACAGTGCGATAACTTGCAGTGCGAGGCCGATATTCATGGTGCGGTTAAGGCCGATGCGGGCACCGAGATAACCGCCCACTAAATTGGTCACTACTCCAAAAATTTCATAAAACAAAAACAGGGCAGCAATTTGCAGCGGGCTATAACCCAATTGGTGAAAGTGCAACACCACCAACATACGCAGAGCGCCGTCGGTTAAGGTAAATGCCCAATAATTGCCGGTGACAACAAAGTATTGTTTTATCTCTGCGCTCAGCTTGCCAGCCCCGGTAGTTGCCATGTTTATGCTCCTGCGTCCGCAAGGCCGACCAGTTTTGCCAATTCAACCGTGCGGTTGGAATAACCCCACTCGTTGTCGTACCAGGCATAGATTTTTACCTGGGTGCCGTTAATCACCATGGTGGATAAAGCATCCACAATTGACGAGCGCGGATCACCACAGTAATCGGTGGACACCAGGGGGCGCTCTTCATAGCCCAGAATATTCAGCAGTTCGTTTTCACTGGCGGCTTTCAGCAAGCCATTCACTTCTTCAACCGTGGTTGCGCGTTCAACTTCAAAGACACAATCCGTCAGTGACGCATTAGCCAAGGGAACTCGTACCGCATGACCATTCAAACGGCCGCGCAATTCCGGAAATATTTCGGCAATCGCTGTCGCCGATCCGGTTGTGGTCGGAATTAAATTGGAACCGGATGCGCGTGCACGGCGCAAATCTTTATGCGGTTGATCCAAAATGGATTGGGTGTTGGTGAGATTGTGAATAGTCGTAATTGAACCGTGTTTGATACCCAACTTTTCGTGAATCACTTTCACAACTGGTGCCAAGCAATTGGTGGTGCAGGATGCAGCGGTGACGATGCGATGCTCGGCGGGATTAAACAGATGCTGGTTTACACCCATCACAATATTCAGTGCGCCGGTTTCTTTTACTGGTGCGCTCACGACAACGCGCTTAACGCCTTGGTCAAGATAAGCTTGCAATACAGCAACGGTTTTCATCTTTCCACTGGCTTCAATCACCAGATCACAACCCGACCAGTCGGTGTCGGCAATGGCCTTGTTGGTGGTGATGCGAATCGATTTTCCGTTAATAATCAGCGCACCATTTTCTGCACTAACCGCTTCCGGCCAGGTACCCTGTACCGAATCAAATTTCAGCAAATGCGCATACGTTTCCGCATCAGCAGCAGGGTCATTGATTTGCACAAACTCAAACTCTGGCCAATGCCAGGATGCGCGCAATGCCAAACGACCAATACGGCCAAAACCGTTAATACCGACTTTGATTTTTTTCATAATCCAATCCTTTATTCACGTCATTAAATAGAGATTTGTTGTGCGAGCTTGGCGATATATTCCTGATGCGCAGGAACCTGTAGTGCATTGGGGCGAATCGCGCGAACACGTGCGATAACCTCATTAAGTGGAATGCCGCGCTCTAATAAAATTTGCGCTGCGACCAGACCTGTGCGGCCAGAGCCACCTTTGCAGTGAATAGCAATGGTTTTTCCGGCATTGACCAATGCATGAATTTTCTCTCTCGCATTCTTCCATGCATCCTGAAAAAGTTGTTCAGGTGCATGATCATCCTCAATTGGTAAGTGAAACCATTCCAACCCCAACTTTGCACAGAGTTCGGGTAAATCAATCACCGCATTGCGTTGCATTTCCTCTTGGGGCATAAGCGTGAGAATCGCGCTTGCACCCGCAGCGGCTAACTGCTCCAGCGACTGCTGTAAACCCACCTCTTTGGTGCCGGGGCACGGCGTAAACAATAATTGTCCCACTTCATCGTTAATCATAAGCGGCGTGAAGGGATGAGCTAGTGACATAAGGTTTCCTTAAAAATAGATAACAATAAAAATTAAATTTAGGATCGATCAAACCAGTGTTGCGTGCGATTACAAAACGCGACCAGAGATAACATTACCGGCACTTCAACCAGAACACCCACCACCGTGGCCAGCGCTGCACCCGAGTGCAAACCAAATAGTGAAATGGCCACAGCCACTGCCAACTCAAAAAAGTTTGAAGTACCGATCATGCAAGCGGGAGCGGCGATGTTGTATGGCAGTTTCATCGCCTTGGCGGCTACAAAGCTGATCACAAAAATGCCGTAGGTCTGAATCAGAAGTGGAATAGCAATTAAAAAGATGGCTTGAGGTTTGGTCAGAATCGTCTGCGCTTGAAATGCAAATAAGAGCACCACGGTGGCGAGTAAACCAATCACCGACCAGGGTTTACAGGCGGCAAGGAATTGTTGCAATTGCTGGCTGGCGTTGATGCCGGATTTGGATTCCAACCAACGACGAGTCAGCACGCCTGCAATTAGCGGCAAGAGAACATAAAGCACAACAGAAATAATCAGCGTTTCCCAAGGCACATGAATATCGCTGACGCCTAATAAAAATGCACAGATAGGCGCGTAGGCAAAAATCATAATCACATCATTAACTGACACTTGCACCAATGTGTAATTGGGATCGCCCTTGGTCAGTTGGCTCCACACAAATACCATCGCGGTACAGGGCGCAACGCCAAGCAAGATCATGCCCGCGATATATTCCTGTGCCGTTTGTGGATCAACCCAGTCAACAAAAAGCCCTTTAAAAAATAACCAACCCAAGGCGGCCATAGTGAAGGGCTTTATCAACCAGTTGATAACGACGGTTAAGATCAATCCCTGTGGGCGCTGGCCGATATTTTTGATCGCGCTGAAATCAATTTGCACCATCATCGGGTAAATCATCACCCAAATTAAAACCGCAACGACAATATTCACATGGGCAAATTCCAGTGCAGCAATCTGCGCAAATACCGCCGGAAAATAATTGCCGAGAATCACACCGGCAGCGATGGACAATGCAACCCAGAGCGATAAATAGCGTTCAAATAAACCCATATTTTTTGCCTACTTATAAATTTTGCATTAAATAGCCGATTGGTTTACACGTGCGCTCAGTGCTTCCGCTGATTCAACACGCTCTGAGTAGCGGTCTACCAAATAATCGCTGCGGTCGCGCAGGAGCAACGTAAATTTCACCAGCTCTTCCATGACATCCACTACGCGGTCGTAATAGGCAGATGGTTTCATACGATCCTGTTCGTCAAATTCCAGGAATGCTTTGGCAACAGATGATTGATTGGGAATGGTGAACATGCGCATCCAGCGCCCTAGCACACGCAGTTGATTGACCACGTTAAACGATTGCGAACCACCACAGACTTGCATGACGGCGAGTGTTTTTCCTTGTGTGGGGCGAACAGCGCCCATGGTTAACGGAATCCAATCAATTTGCGCTTTAAATACGCCACTCATTGCACCGTGACGCTCGGGTGAGCACCAGACTTGTCCTTCCGACCACAGCACCAACTCGCGCAACTCCTGCACCTTGGGATGGGTATCCGGTGCATCGTCAGGCAATGGCAATCCACTGGGATTAAAGACTCGCGTTTCCGCGCCCAAGTGTTGCAACAGGCGCTCAGCTTCTTCCACCAACAAACGGCTAAAGGAACGTGGGCGGTTAGAGCCATAGAGCAACAAAATGCGCGGTTTGTGGGTGGACATCCTTTCCCGCCCTGAAGACAGGGGCTCGGGTATATCCATCAAATCCGCATTGAGATTGGGTAGCGTCAAATCAGTCATCATCAATTCACCACAGCAGAAGTCAGGGGGTTACTGTCGCATCGAAAAATTACAATTCGCCAATGCCATTTAACGCGGCTTGGAGTTGATCCCGATTAAGGGCAAGCACCTCCAGCGGTAAGGCCAACATCGTATCGATCCGCTGCCGGATGATTGCCACGCACTCGTCAAAAGCAGTGGCAACCTGGTCGGCATTGAGTGCAGCATCACCTCGTGCAAGCTCGGAGGGATCATTCAGCCCCCAGTGCGCGCGTACCGCACGCCCGAGATACAGTGGGCAGGCTTCACCGGCGGCTTTGTCGCACACGGTAATCACGATGTCCGGTTCCAAATCTTCGAATTCATCGGATGATTTGCTGCGCAAGCCAGCTGTGGATACCCCGGCGCGTACCAGCGCCTCAAGTGTCAGAGGGTTAACTTCACCACTGGGGAAACTGCCTGCGCTGTAGGCCGTCCAGCCTTTGGGTGCCATATGGTTAAACAGCGCTTCACTGAGAATGCTGCGGCAGCTGTTATGGGTGCAGAGGAATAAAATTTTCATGGGATCGCCTCCGGAATACCGGTCTGGGAACGGGTTTAGCAGCAACGCTGGGGACGATCTTCCATGCCACACAAACGGCTCACATTGGGCGCGAGCCAGTCACTGTGCGCCTCGCGCATCAGCTTCAAAGTCTTGACCGCCCATGTGGGGAGATCCGGGTGTAAGCGGTAATACACCCATTGGCCCTGACGGCGATCTGCCAACACACCACCGCTGCGCAGTTGCGCCAAATGGCGGGAGATTTTGGGCTGGATTTCGTCCAGGGCGCAGGTCAGCTCACACACGCAAAGCTCTTTCTCACCCGCGACTAGCAGGGCAATTCGCGCACGGGTTTCATCCGCAAGGCATTTACTGAATTGATCCGGGGTCAAGGGCATAACTTAGTTCCGTTTGGTTTTTACCAGCACAAATAACTTAATGCGTTCGTGAATCGCTTGCAGAATATGTTCGAAGGCTTTGGGATCGCTGCTTGCCGAAGGATCTTCAAAGTTCCAGGCCAACACCTCAGCAGGATTTGCCAGCAATTGGCATTCTTGCGCCGCCTTGTCACACAGGGTAATCACAACATCGAAGCGTCGATCAGCAAGCGTCTCCAGTGATTTACTGTAAAGCCCTTCGGTCGAAACCCCGGCTTTTTCCAGTACCTCCAATGCCTTTGGGTTGATCGGTTTGGGATTGGTTCCGGCACTGGCCACTTCAAAGTTCTGGCTATCCGTGTGGCGAAGCAAAGCCTCTGCGATTTGGGAGCGAGCGGAATTGCCGGTGCAAACAAAGAGAACGGGGAGTTTGTAGGACATGATGGTTTAACCCTGTACATATGGAAATCCAAATATACGGATAAACGAATATGATGGCAAGTTTCGATTAATAACAACTGGCCAGCGGTTCAGACGAGGTAGTATTTTTTGTTGTCACTGCTTTTTCAGGCTGGTAAGGTGCGCATTCTTTTCGCCGTAAAAGATTCTTTGTAACCATGACTTCAGATCGTAGCGGTTTAACTCCGCCATAAGGTTTACTCCTCTCCCGCATCGCTTTGAGCAGGCATGATCGCCTGTGTCAGGCGTTTTCTATTGTTTTTCCATCAATTTGTGTTGTGTTAATAGCGTGCAGTGCGCCAAGCGTCCTATTTTTCTGGCGCTGGGGTTTCGTGCATGTGCGTATTTTTATTTGGAATTTGGATGTATCCCATGCTGAAAAAATTGAAACAAACCTGGTTTTCCAACCTGCGCGGGGATTTGCTCGCCGGTATCGTGGTGGCGCTGGCGCTGATCCCTGAGGCGATTGCGTTTTCGATCATTGCGGGTGTTGATCCTAAAGTCGGCCTCTATGCGTCGTTTTGTATCGCAGTAGTCATTGCGTTTGTGGGCGGTCGTCCCGGTATGATCTCGGCAGCGACCGGCGCTATGGCGCTGTTGATGATTACGCTGGTGAAAACCCACGGCCTGGAGTATTTGCTTGCGGCCACGTTACTGACGGGCGTAATACAGATTATTGCGGGGTATTTGCGCCTCGGAGACTTGATGGGCTTTGTTTCGCGCTCGGTGGTGACCGGGTTCGTCAATGCGCTGGCGATCCTCATTTTTATGGCACAACTGCCCGAGCTGACCGATGTAACCTGGCACGTGTATGCCATGACGGCACTAGGGTTAGGTATTATTTACCTGTTTCCCTACATTCCGCGTATAGGCAAAATTCTGCCATCACCCCTGGTGTGCATTATTACGTTAACCCTGATTGCTGTGTTCCTGAAATTGGATATTCGCACCGTGGGTGATATGGGTCAGTTGCCTGACACTCTACCGATATTCCTCTGGCCTGATGTGCCGCTGAATCTGGAAACCCTGTGGATTATCCTGCCTTACTCATTGCCTTTGGCAGTGGTAGGTCTGCTGGAATCCATGATGACCGCCACCATCGTGGACGATCTGACCGATACCAAAAGCAATAAAAACCGCGAATGTAAGGGTCAAGGTGTCGCTAATATAGCCTCTGGTTTATTAGGCGGTATGGCGGGTTGTGCGATGATTGGCCAGTCCATTATTAACGTGAAGTCCGGTGGTCGCACACGCCTGTCCACTCTGAGCGCCGGTGTGTTCCTCCTGATCATGGTGGTATTCCTTTCGGATTTGATTTCCATTATTCCCATGGCGGCACTGGTTGCAGTAATGATCATGGTATCCATTGGCACCTTCAGTTGGTCGTCGATTACCAATCTAAAAAGTCACCCACTTTCTACCAACATAGTCATGATCACCACTGTCGTGGTCGTGGTCGCCACCCACAACCTGGCATACGGCGTATTTGTCGGGGTACTGTTGGCATCGCTATTTTTTGCCAACAAAGTCAGCCATTACATGGCCGTCGAATCCAATCTGAATGACGATGAAACACAACGTACCTACAACGTTTTGGGTCAGGTTTTTTTTCGCTCAGCAGACAAATTTGTCGATTATTTTGATTTCAAAGAAGCCCTGGATAAGGTGGTGATCGATCTCACCCACGCGCATTTTTGGGACATCACTGCTGTGTCCGCGCTGGATAAGGTGGTGATTAAATTCCGTCGGGAAGGCACTGAGGTGGAAGTGATTGGTTTGAACGAAGCCAGCGCCACTATCGTCGATAACTTTGGTGTCCATGATAAACCCGATGCGCTCGACCGCATCATGGGTCACTAATCCTGCACAACAATAACGACCAATTACGAGGGTAACACCATGACACATGTAATCGCTTGTATTGATGATTCCCAAGCTGCTGTTGCGGTCTGCGACTATGCCATTTGGTCCAGTCAGCGGATGGACGCCACACTCAAATTCCTGCATGTACTGGATCACCAGCAATACCCGGCACCGGTGGATCTTTCCGGCAACATTGGCTTAGGTAGCCGCGAGCACCTGCTGGAAGCCTTGGCTGAATTGGATGAGGTTCGGGGTAAGTTGGGTCGTGAGCATGGACAGCACTTGCTCGATGCCGCCAAGCAACGCGCACGCGATGCGGGTATTGAAAAACCGCACTGCTGCCAACGCCATGGGGATCTAACGGAAAGCGTTAAAGAACTGGAAGACAAAACGCGCCTGCTGATCATGGGGCGCCAAGGTGAAAGCTCAGAAAATGCCGCATCACATGTGGGAAGCCATATTGAAAACGTAGTGCGCACCCTGAGTCGCCCAATTCTGGTAACGCCCCGGCAATTTGTTAACCCCGAGCGTTTTCTTATCGCTTACGACGGCAGCGCAACCAGCCGTAAATGCGTGGAGATGATCGCCAACAGTCCGTTATTGAAAGGTTTGGAATGCCACTTGTTGATGGCCAGCCAGAAAACCGAAGAAGTCATCGAACACTTGGGTTGGGCGGAGAAGCAACTCCATTCGGCAGGTTTTCAGGTGGCCAGCAATATAATGCCGGGCGATGTTGAAGATACCATTCTCGATTATTGTTCCAAGCAGAATATGCATTTGCTGGCGATGGGTGCCTATGGTCATTCGCGTATTCGCCAGTTTTTGGTGGGCAGTACAACAACTAGTATTTTGGCGCGCGCAACGATACCGCTACTTTTGTTGCGCTGATTCATCAACGGGTAAACACAACCAAAAAAACAGCCCTTACGGGCTGCAGCACACATATATTGGAAAGCTAAAAAAGAGCGAGGAATATTTTTCGATTTTGGAATTTGATTGTTCATTTCACGAAACTAGCGGATACCGCGATGTCGCTCACCCCAATTACTACGGAAGTACTACTTACACTAGCTCAATCCCAAACCGTTTTACCAGCAACGCAAACAACGTAAAACACACCACAGTGATAGCAATCGAGGCCGCGAGTGTCGGCCAAAATCCGATGCGTGGTAACAGCCAGGGAAAGGCAAGGAACATGGGTAGAGTGGGTACTGCATACCAGAAGGTGTACCAGGCGTGGTTGGCGATTTTTTCTGTGGATTGGTTTTCAACATAAAGCCAGATGAGTGCGAGAATCGTCACCATCGGTAAGGCGGCGACTAAACCGCCTAGCTTATCGCTGCGCTTGGCTATTTCGGAAATTAACACCACAACGGCAGCGGTGATCAGGTACTTGGTAAGTATCCAGGACATGGTTATTTTCCGTTGCGGTATTGGATAAGAAATTACCATGCGGACTTTATTCCGCATGATAATTTAGTTGGCGCGCAGTAGGCTTACTTTAGTTTTTGAAATTCGCCGGTGAAATTGGCATCGTACACAGCCCCATCTTCAGACGATAAAAGTACGTATAAGGTTTTTCCTTCTGCATCATTGGTGGCTGCAACTATGTAGTAGCCATCGCCATTTTTATGCAGCTTTACATTTTTAGCCGGAACTTGAGCCCAGCTGGCAGGCAGTTTTCCAAAGCCAAGACCAGCATCTTTTTCGGTTAATTGCGTTAGTGTTTTTTGGGCAACTACTAACGCTGCTGGTTCGGTGATGTAGGAGTGTTCATGATCATCATGTGCAACGGCCAATTGTGTTGTGCCTAATACACTTGCCAATAATAGTGCTGCTAATTTTTTCATTGCTGTTTTCCTCTGTGATTAAAAATAACGCTTAGTGTGAGTGATAATCTTCGCCGTCATGCGTGTGCATTTCAGGTGTATGTGTTTCGCTTGCATCTGGCTCCGCGCCGAGATTCAAAGGTTTTTTATAGCCTGAAAGTGGTGATTCCGACTTCGCCATATCTTCATGGATATGCGAGTGATCGTCAGCATTGAGTGGAAAGTCGTCCGGGTATTGCGAATGTTGGTACCCGTGTAATTGCATCAACAGTAACAAGCCACCCAGAAACATCAGCAATACGTTAGCGGCTGCACTGAATTTCTGGAAGGATTCGGTTTTACGCCATATGGTCAACAGTACAAACACGATACTCAGCGCAACAATTTGCCCAAGCTCAACGCCGAGGTTGAATGACAGGATTTTGAGCACTAGCCCTTCGTTGCCTAGTGGCAACTGTTGCAAACGGGTAGAAAGACCGAAGCCGTGAATTAGCCCAAAGATAAAGACCATCCAGATCAAACTGGGCGAGCGGGTTTGCAGGTATTTTTTAAAACCATCGAGGTTATCAAACGCCTTGTAACACACGGTAAGTGCGATCACGGCATCAATCAAATAATAATTGGCGGTGATTCCCGCGAGGGTCGCAAACACCAGAGTAATCGAATGACCAATAGTGAATGCCGTGATCAAAACAAGAATGTCTTTGAAACGGGTTAGAAAAAACATCACCCCGAACAAAAACAATAAATGATCGTAACCACTCAGCATGTGGGTAGCGCCCAACCGCAGGTATTCCACATAACCCGCATTTAAAATCCGTGCCTGATCCTCAGCGGACATACCGTGTGCCAATGCAAGACTACTGGCAAAGGTTAAACAAACTAGCAGTAAATATTTCACAATAAATTCCTTACATTTCAAAAAAGATTAGTTGGTCGGTTGCAGATTGCTGTTTGCATTATGGTTTGCATTATTGTTCGGTGACGATGACTCCCGATGCAGTAAACGATAAAGAGCTGGCAGTACGAGCAGCGTTAACAAGGTTGATGACAGTATCCCGCCAATAACCACAGTCGCTAATGGCCGTTGTACTTCCGAGCCTATGCCAGTATTAAATGCCATGGGCACAAAACCCAAACCGGCGACTAATGCGGTCATCAATACCGGGCGCAAGCGCGTGATGGCGCCCTGGATAATGGCATCATCCAAGCCATGGCCTTGCTGGCGCAGGTCGCGAATAAACGACACCATTACCAATCCATTTAATACCGCAATACCCGAGAGGGCAATAAACCCGACGGCGGCTGAAATCGAGAAAGGAATATCGCGCAGTAACAGTGCTAATAATCCTCCAGTCAATGCGAGTGGCACGCCGGAAAAAATAATCAGCGCATCTTTCCATGAACCTAATGCCATTACTAGCAGTGCGAGAATCAACACCAGTGTGACCGGTACGACTAACGACAAACGCTTTGATGCGGATTGTAATTGTTGATAGGTGCCACCGTATTCGATCCAGTAACCCGCAGGAAGTTCGACCTCTTCCTCGATAGTGTTACGCACCTGTTCGACAAACGAACCCAGATCCTGACCGCGCACGTTAGCGGTTACCACGATGCGACGTTTGCCATTTTCACGGTAGATTTGGTTGTAACCAATAGTCTGTTCAAAATCGACCAACTCACCCAGTGGCACATAATCCTGATTCGCCAAGGCGATTGGCAAATTGGCCATGCTGTCCATATCGCTGCGCAATTGCTCCGGCAAACGCACAACGATATTGCTGCGTCTATCGCCCTCGTAAAATTGCGCCGCGACTTGCCCACCAAAGGCGGTGGCAATGGTGTCTTGTAATTGTTCCAGGGTCACACCGTAACGCGCCATGATTTCCAGTCGCGGTTGGAGGCTGAGCATAGGAAGGCCGGTGGCTTGTTCGAGTGATACATCCGCCGCACCGGCAATACCGGTGATGGCATTTTCAATCGCCTCGCCAACTGCCAGTAATTGATCAAAATCATCACCAAACACTTTGATCGCCAATTCGGCGCGCACACCGGCGAGCAACTCGTTAAAGCGCATTTGGATGGGCTGCAAAAATTCGTAGCGGTTGCCGGGGATGGGGGTTACCAATGCTTCAAGTTCTGTCACAACTTGCGCCTTGCTTTTGTTTGGATCGGGCCATTCGCTGCGCGGTTTTAAAATAATAAAGTTGTCGGCCACACTCGGCGGCATAGGGTCAGTTGCCACC
>Ga0307408_100000131_pt1 | contig 83295 bp, 81 predicted proteins | sample 322Cmetagenome_FD_202116 | JGI IMG/M metagenome (GOLD analysis project Ga0307408, IMG submission 202116) | Maize rhizosphere microbial communities from greenhouse at UC Davis, California, United States - 322HYB-C-3 | ecosystem: Host-associated > Plants > Roots > Rhizosphere > Soil | place... | reverse complement strand
GCAGCCGCAACCTGGAGCTGGCGGCCGAGTATTTGCTGATGGCAGCGATGCTCATCGAGATCAAGTCGCGCATGCTGCTGCCGCCCAAGAAGCAGGAGGGCGGCGAGGAGCCCGAAGACCCGCGCGCCGAGCTGGTGCGCCGCCTGCTCGAATACGAGCAGATGAAGATGGCGGCCATGCGGCTGGCCAACCTGCCGCAGTACGGCCGCGACTTCCTCAAGGCCCAGGTCTACATCGAACAAAGCCTGCAGCCGCGCTTCCCCGACGTGCATGTGGTGGAGCTGCAAGAGGCATGGCGCGACATTCTGAAGCGCGCCAAGCTCGTGCAGCACCACAAGATCACGCGCGAAGAGCTGAGCGTGCGCGAATACATGAGCATGGTGCTCAAGACGCTGCAAGGCCGCCGCTTTGTGGAATTTGAAGAACTCTTTGAGCCCGAAAAAGGCAGCACCGTGCTGGTGGTGACCTTCATCGCCCTGCTGGAGCTGGCCAAAGAGACACTGATCGAGATCACGCAGGCCGAGGCCTTCGCACCCATCTACGTGCGCCTCGCCTACACGCCGGCCTAGGCTGGCCCCACCGTTCACCGCCCTGGCCGGTGGCCGTGGCGCTACTCCCTTTCCTCACCCGCAAGCCATGGCATCCCACGACTTCGACGTTCTCATCGTAGGCAGCGGCCTCGCTGGCCTCTCGGCCGCGCTGCACCTGGCGCCCACCCACCGCGTGGCCGTGATCACCAAGCGCACGCTGCAGGATGGCTCCAGCGGCTGGGCCCAGGGCGGCATTGCCGCCGTGCTGGCCGACGACGACAGCTTTGCCGCACACATCGAAGACACGCTGGTGGCCGGTGCGGGCCTGTGCGACCTGGCCACCACCCGCTTTGTGGTGGAGAACGCGCCCGCATCGATTGCCTGGCTGCGCGAGCTGGGTGTGCCCTTCACACTCGAAGGCGACCAGCTGCACCTGACGCGCGAAGGCGGTCACAGCGCGCGCCGCATCGCCCATGTGACCGATGCCACCGGCGCAGCCGTGCAGCGCACGCTGATCGACGTGGTGCGCAGCACCCCCGGCATCACGCTGTTCGAGCAGCACACGCTGGTGGACCTGATCACCACGCGCAAGCTCGGCCTGCCCGGCCAGCGCTGCCTGGGTCTGTACGCGCTCGACAGCGACACCGACGAGGTCGTGACCTTCCGCGCGCCACAAACCATCCTGGCCACGGGCGGCGCGGGCAAGGTGTACCTGTACACCACCAACCCCGACACCGCCACGGGCGACGGCATTGCCGCCGCCTGGCGCGCGGGCTGCCGCGTGGCGAACATGGAGTTCATCCAGTTCCACCCCACGGGCCTGTACCACCCGCACGAAAAGTCCTTTCTCATCAGCGAGGCGGTGCGCGGCGAAGGCGGACAGCTCAAGCTGCCCGACGGCACCCGCTTCATGCTCGACCACGACCCGCGCGCCGAGCTGGCCCCGCGCGACGTGGTGGCCCGCGCCATTGACTTCGAGATGAAGAAGCACGGACTGGATTGCGTGCACCTGGACATCTCGCACCAGAGTCCTGAATTCCTGCAAGAACACTTCCCCAACATCCTGGCGCACTGCGCGACGCTCGGCATCGACATCACCAAGGAACCCATCCCGGTAGTGCCGACTGCGCACTTCACCTGCGGCGGCGTGCTGACCGACCTGGCCGGGCGCACCGACCTGCCCGGCCTGTATGCCGTAGGCGAAGTCGCCTGTACCGGCCTGCACGGCGCCAACCGGCTGGCCAGCAACTCACTGCTGGAATGCATGGTGTTTGCCCGCGCGGCCGCGCAGTCCATCGCAGCCGCCCCCGCGGCCGAATTGCCCACCGTGCCTGCCTGGGACGACAGCCGCGTGACCGATGCCGACGAGTGCGTGGTCATCTCGCACAACTGGGACGAACTGCGCCGCTTCATGTGGGACTACGTGGGCATCGTGCGCACCAACAAGCGCCTGGAGCGCGCCGCCCACCGCATTGCCATGCTGCAGGCCGAAATCCAGGAGTTCTATGCCCACTTCCACGTCTCGCGCGACCTGCTGGAGCTGCGCAACCTGGTGCAGGTGGCCGACCTGATCGTGAAAAGCGCCCAGGCCCGCCGCGAAAGCCGGGGCCTGCATTTCAGCCGCGACTATCCCGAGATGGCCGCGCCCGCCGCGCCCACCATCCTCGTCCCCCCGGTGCCCCGATGACTTACAGCGTCAAGGAAATTTTCTACACCCTGCAAGGCGAAGGCGGCCAGGCCGGCATGCCCGCCGTGTTCTGCCGCTTTGCAGGCTGCAACCTCTGGACGGGCCGCGAGCAGGACCGCGCGCAGGCCATCTGCCAGTTCTGCGACACCGACTTTGTGGGCACCGATGGAACGCTGGGCGGCAAGTTCGAAACGGCAACCGCACTGGCCGAATTGATCGCCGCCCAATGGCCTGCGGGCATGGGCCACCGCCTGGTGGTGCTGACGGGCGGCGAACCCCTGCTGCAGGTGGATGCGACGCTGATCGACGCGCTGCACGCCCAGCAGTTCCGCATCGCCGTTGAAAGCAACGGCACGGTCGCCGCGCCCGAGGGCATCGACTGGCTGTGCATCAGCCCTAAGGCCGGCGCGCCCTGGGTGCAGCGCAGCGGGCAGGAGCTGAAACTGGTCTGGCCCCAGCCCGGCTTCGACCTGCAGGCGCTGGAGCAGGACACGCAGTTCACCCACCGCTTTCTGCAGCCCATGGACGGCCCGCTGCAGCGCCAGAACACCGCCGCCTGCATCGATGCCTGCCTGGCCCACCCCGCATGGCGATTGAGCCTGCAAACCCACAAGCTCACCGGCATCCGTTGAGCAACTCTCTTCTTGGTTCCCGTATGTTGTTCACCATCTCCCAGCGCTTCTTCTTCGACGCCGCCCACACCCTGCGCCGCGAAATCGAGGCCGAAGGCAGCCGCCGCGTGCACGGCCACACCTACCACGCCGAAGTGTTCCTGACCGGCCCGCGCGACCCCGCCACCGGCATGGTGCTGGACCTGGGCCTGCTGCGCCGGGGCCTCGAAGTGGTGCGCGAGCAGCTGGACCACCACATGCTGGACGAGGTGCCCGGCCTGGGCACGCCCACGCTGGAGAACCTGTGTGTGTTCATCGCCAAGGCCCTGCCTGCCGACCTGCGCGCCAGCGTGAGCCGTGTACGCGTGTGGCGCGAGGCCCTGGGGGACAGCTGCGTGCTGGACTTCCCTGCACCCTGAAGCCCCGCCAGGACCCGCCCCCCATTTCACACACTTCACCCCAGGAAGCCCGATGTTCCGCACCTTGCTCAAATCCAAGATCCACCGCGTGGCCGTGACCCAGTGCGAGCTGCACTACGAGGGCTCCTGCGCCATCGATGAAGACCTGCTCGACGCCGCCAACATCGCCGAGAACGAGCAGATCCATATCTGGAACATCAACAACGGCGAGCGCTTCATCACCTATGCCATCAAGGGCCAGCGCGGCAGCGGCATGATCTCGGTGAACGGCTCGGCCGCACGCCGCGCCGCGGTGGGCGACCTCATCATCATTGCGGCCTTTGCCCAGGTGCATGAGGACCAGGTGGCCACGCACCAGCCGCAGCTGGTATTTGTGGACGAGCACAACCGGCAGACCGCACTGCGCCACGCCGTGCCCACCCAAGCCGTCTGAACATGCCGCCCCTGCACGACGGGCTCGTGGCCCGCAGCCTCGCCAGCGTCTGGCACCCCTGCACGCAGATGAAGCGGCACGAGGCCCAGCCACCCGTGGCCATCGCCCGCGCGCAAGGCCCTTGGCTCTATGGCACCGACGGCCAGCGATACCTCGACGCAATCAGCTCCTGGTGGGTCAACCTGTTCGGCCACAGCCACCCGCACATCCAGGCCGCGCTGGTGGACCAATTGGGCCAGTTGGACCATGTGATGCTGGCGGGCTTTACCCATGCGCCCGTGGTGGAGCTGTCCGAGCGCCTTGGCGCCCTCACCGGCCTGGGCCATGCGTTCTACGGCAGCGACGGCGCAGCCGCCACCGAGATCGCCCTGAAGATGAGCGCGCACTACTGGCGCAACACCGGCCGCCCCGCCAAGAGCCGCTTTGTGGGCCTGGCGGGCGGCTACCACGGTGAAACCGTGGGCGCGCTGGCAGTGACGGACATCGCCATCTTCCGCGAGGCCTATGCCCCGCTGGTGCGCCTGGCCGCGACCGTGCCCAGCCCGGACGCACGCAGCGCCGCGCCCGGCGAGAACGCACAGGATGCGGCCCTGCGCGCTGCTGCGGCGCTGGAGGCCTGGCTGGCCGAGCACCACGAGACCACGGCCGCGCTCATCGTGGAGCCACTCGTGCAATGCGCCGCCGGCATGGCGATGCACGACCCGGAATACCTGCGCCGGGCCCGCGCGCTGTGCAGCCGCTACGAGGTGCATCTGGTGGTGGACGAGATCGCTGTGGGCTTTGGCCGCACGGGCACGATGTTCGCGCACCAGCAGGCAGGCATCCGGCCGGATTTCATCTGTCTTTCCAAAGGCCTCACCGGCGGCACGCTGCCCTTGTCGGCCGTGCTCACCACCGATGCGGTCTATGCCGCGTTCTACGACGATGACGTGGCGCGCGGCTTCCTGCATTCGCACTCGTACACCGGCAACCCGCTGGCCTGCCGCGCTGCGCTGGCCACGCTGGAGCTTTTTGACCAACTGGATGCGCTGAACGCCAATCAGGCGCTCGCGCAGCGCATTGACGCGGCCTGTGCCCCCCTGGCACAGCACCCGCGCGTGCGGCATGCGCGGCGGCTGGGGATGATCTGGGCCTGGGATGTGGACACCCCCCTGCCCGACTTTTCACGCCGCTACCACCAACACGCCATGGCGCGGGGGCTGGTGCTGCGGCCCATCGGCAAGACGCTGTACGCCATGCCGCCCTATGCGCTCGATGACGAGGCCGTGCAGTGCCTCGCCAGCGGCGCGCTCGCTGCGCTGAACGCAACCCTGCAAGAGGAACCACACGGATGATGGGATGTTTTGTGACCGGCACCGACACGGGTGTTGGCAAGACGCTGGTATCTGCCGGCCTGCTGTATACGCTGGCACGCCACCACGCGCGTGTGGTGGGCATGAAGCCCGTGGCCGCCGGGCTCGTACCCTGGGGGGACGACTGGGCCAGCGAGGACGCGGTCGCGCTGCGCTCGGCTTCCACGGTGGCCGTGGCGCCCGAACTGGACAACCCCGTGCTGCTGTCCGACCCGCTGTCGCCCCACATCGCCGCTGCCCGGGCCGGGGTGGAGATCGACATTGCCGCCATCGTGCGCAGCTACCAGGCGCTGGCGGCCCAGGCCGATGCCGTGGTGGTCGAAGGGGCTGGCGGCTTTCTGGTGCCGCTGACCGACACGCAAACCGGCGCCGACCTGGCCCAGGCGCTGGCCCTGCCGGTGGTGCTGGTGGTGGGCCTGCGCCTGGGATGCCTGAACCATGCGCTGCTGACGGCCGAGGCCATTCGCGCGCGCGGCCTCACGCTGGCCGGCTGGGTCGCCAATCGCGTGGACCCCGCCATGGAAGCCGCCGACGAGAACATTGCCTACCTGCGCGCGCGCCTGGGCGCCCCCTTGCTGGCCGAGGTGCCTTACCAGGATCTGCCCGACGCGCACGGCCTGGCGTTCGAACTCCCCCTGGAATGGCGATGACCCAAGATCTCCACACCGCTTCCTGGCTCGACGAGATGCCGCAGCGCCTGGCCGACATCGAGCGCGCCCACCTGCTGCGCCGCCGCCGCGTGGTGCAGCCCGAAGGCGGCGCCCGCCTGCGGGTGGACGGGCAGTCCATGCTCGCGTTTTGCAACAACGACTACCTGGGCCTGGCCGGCCACCCGGCGCTGGCCGAGGCCGCCCGCGAAGCCACGCACACTTTTGGCGTGGGCTCGGGCGGATCGCCGCTGGTCAGCGGCCACAGCGCAGCCAATGATGCGCTGGAGCATGAATTGGCCGCCTTCGTGCAGTTGCCCCGTGCGCTGTACTTCTACGCGGGCTACGCCACCAACAGCGGCATCATCCCCGCGCTGGTGGGTGATGGAGATGCGGTCTTCTCCGATGCGCTGAACCACGCCTGCCTCATCGACGGCGCTCGCCTGTCGCGCGCCACCATCCACCGCTATCCGCATGCCGACCTGGCCGCGCTGGAGGCGCAGCTGGCCGCCAGCCCGGCACACCGCAAGCTGGTGATCAGCGACGCCGTGTTCAGCATGGACGGCGACCTGATCGACATCCCCGCACTGCTCGCGCTGTGCGAGCGCTACGACGCGCTGCTGCTGCTGGACGACGCCCATGGCTTTGGCGTTCTGGGCCCTCAGGGGCGCGGCAGCCTGGCGCAGGCAGGCCTGACGGGTGCCAATGCCTCGCGCCGCGTGCTGTACATGGCCACGCTGGGCAAGGCCGCGGGCGTGGCAGGCGCCTTTGTGGCGGGTGATTCCGCCATCATTGAGTGGCTGCTGCAAAAAACCCGCACCTACATCTTTGCCACGGCCGCGCCGCCGCTGCTGGCGAGCGCCTTGCGCACAAGCCTGGCGCTGATCGCAGCGGCAGACGACCTGCGCGAAGGGCTGCGCCAGCGCATTGCCCAACTGCGCAACGGCTTGGCCGAACTGCCCCCGCAGCTGGGCTGGCGCTTGCTGCCGTCCCACACGGCCGTGCAGGCGCTGGTGATCGGCAGCAACGAAGCGGCGCTGGCCGTGATGGAAAGCCTGCGCCAGCGGGGCCTGTGGGTGCCCGCCATCCGCCCGCCGACGGTGCCCCCAGGCACGGCCCGGCTGCGCATTGCGCTGTCGGCCGCGCACACAGAGTCGGACGTGCAGGAATTGCTGGCCGCACTCGCCGCCCATGCGGCCGACTGCATCGGTGCCCGCCCGGAGCAAGCCCCAGGCACCAGCGCCCCGTCAGCTGCAATTGCGTGACCGGGGCGGCGCACCGTCAGGCGCTTTCAAGCGCTTTCCTTCACCACACGGCCGTTGAGCGGCTGCAGCGGCCGCGCGTTGGCGTTGTAGAGCTGGCGGAATGCCTTGATCTGCCCGGCGCCCAGTTTCACGGGCTCCTTGAGCACCATCCATTGCACCCCTTCCGAGCATGGCGGCGTGGTGAGTGAACCGGCAAAGCTGTAGTAGCCCTTCTTGGCGGGCAAGAGGGTGCTGGCGTCGAGTGTGAGCCCGTCCACCGTCACCTGCTCACCCACGCGCGGCAGGTGCGCGAAGATGGGTGCCCAGGCGCTATTGGTCTTTCCCGGCTGGATCAGCACGGCCACTACGCCCAGCCCACCGTCGGCGGCCTTGTGCACAAAGTGCGCCACCATCGCCGCGCGCTTGCCGCCAACGGCCTCTTCGCTGGGGGTGTGAAAGTGGAACTGCAGCAGCTCCATCGCCTTGCCATCCACCACCAGCTTGCTGCCCGCGGGCATGTTCACCTGCACGGTGTGCCCATTGTTGACCAGGGTGGGCGCTCCGGCCGTGTACTGGAAGTCCAGTGCGGGCAGCGCCTCCTTCACGGTCTTGCGGATGTCGATGGGGCTCTGCGCCGCGCCTCGCGCGCATGCCTCGAAGCCGGGTTCAAGCTCGCCCCAGTGGGCTGCACCGTGTTTGCCCTTGTATTCCCAGTGGGGGTGGGCACCCTCGGCGTTCGCCCAAGTGGCAGCGCCCAGGATGAGGGCAAGCAATGTGGTTTTCTGGATCCGATGGAAGGTGATCATGGCTTCTGAAGAACAATAAATTGATGCAAGTCAAGCTGCATAGCGCAGCCGCGTGATAGTCGATAGCCCAGCTTAACGGCGGCTTAAGGGCCTGTTCACACTATTCTTGCCAGCGCGAAGGCGGCCCTCGCCGCGCCAATCCAGGCGCGTGACGACGAGTGGCGTGGCGAGGGCAGCCTTCCTCTCGGGTGCGATGCCAAAGGGCCATCCACGACGTTGCCATGCCTCGCGGGGCCGCAACCCCGCTTCGTTTGGCGCCTTGCGCCTGGCCCTTTGGCGTCGCAACGCAGCTGGCAAAAACAGTGCGAGCAAGCCCTAAACTGCACGGTGCCATTGACGGCCCAGGGGTTGCTTGCAACCCCCGGGGCTTCGAGACGCATTGAACTGCAGCGACCCCACTGGACCCCTACCATGCCCCATCTCACCATTGAATACACCGCCAACCTGCCCCACTACCCGGAAGCAGAAACCCTCACCGCGCTGAATGCGGCGCTGTGCGCCCACCCGGAGATCCAGGACGAGGTCGACTTGAAGACTCGCTTCATCGTGGCCGACAGCTTCGAGATGGGCACGGCACCCGCCCAGCGCGCCTTTGTGCATGCCCAGCTGCGCTTGCTGGCAGGGCGCACGCCCCAGGCTAAGAAGGAGCTCTCCGAAGCCATTGCCGCCGTGCTGCGCGAGCGCACGCCCCGCCCGCAGGGCGTGGCGATCCACCTGAGCGTGGAGGTGGTGGACATGGACCGCGGCTCGTACGTCAAGGAACGCCTCTGATCCTGCGCGGCGGGCCGCCGCGGGCACCGACAGCCGCCGCATGCCGCGTCCTACAGCGGCGCACACTTGGCTGCTGGACCATGCAGAGGTACACAACGCCCCTGCCATGTCCAGCATTTCACCCGTCTTGCGGGAAGCCGCCAGTTCGCTCCGCCCACCACTCCCCCCCGCCCTGCCCGCCCCCGCGGAGCTGCTGGACCTGGGCCGCTGGCTGCAAAGCCGGGCGTACCGTTTCATCACTGTCACGCCCCTCACCCACCAGCGGATCCTCGCTCGCCACCGCGCAGTGCAAGACGCCGACGAGCGCGACGCGTTTGGCTGGAGCCGGCCTTTCGCCCCCACACTCCTCCCCCACGCTCTCGGCCAGCGGCTGTTGCAGGCGGGCATCGTTGTGGAGGACGGGGCAGGCGGCGCGTGGCGCAGCACCGTGCGCTGGAGCACGCTGGGCGGCCTGCTCATTTCCCATTCGGCCTACCCGACGACGGCGGCCGACGCGGTTTTTTTCGGCCCCGACACCTACCGCTTTGCCTCGCTGATCACCGAAACACTGCGCCTGGCGCCCCTGCCCCGCGCGGCGCACATCCTGGACATGGGCTGCGGCGGCGGCCCCGGCGGGTTGCTGGCGGCCACGCTGGCACTGGAGCGAGGCGCGCCGCCCGCGTCCATCGTGCTGGCCGACATCAACGGCCGCGCCCTGGCGCATGCCCAGGCCAACGCCCTGCTGGCAGGCCTACCCCAGGCGCAGTGCGTGGCCACGGATCTGTACGCAGGCATCGAAGGAACCTATGACCTGATCGTTGCCAACCCGCCCTACCTGGTGGACGGCGCCTCGCGCACCTACCGGCACGGCGGCGGTGCGCTGGGTGGCGAGCTGTCGGAGCGCATCGTGCGCGAGGGACTCGACTTCCTGCGGCCCGGCGGCCGTCTGGTGCTTTACACGGGCGCGGCCATGGTGCGCGGCCGCGATCCGCTGCGCGAGAGTCTGGCGGCGATCGTGCGCGCGCGCGGCTGGCCCATGGCCTACGGCGAGCTCGACCCGGATGTCTTCGGCGAGGAACTGGACGCGCCCGCCTACGTCTGCGCCGAGCGCATTGCCGCCGTGGGCATGGTGGTGCAAAGGCCCGCAGCATGAGGGTGCTGGGCATCGGCGAGACCAACGACCTGGCCGCCATGTACCTGGCCCTGCAGGAGCATGGCCACGAGGTGAAGGTCTACATCCGCGATGAAGCATGCCACGACGTGTACGCCGGCCTGCTGCAACGCGTGCCGGACTGGAGCGCGGAGCTGGGCTGGCTGCGCGCCGCGGGCTCTGGCGAGAGCCTGATACTGTTTGAATCTGCCACGCAAGGCCCGCTGCAGGACGCCTTGCGCGCCGAGGGTTTTCGGGTGGTGGGCGGCAGCACCCTGGGCGACCGGCTCGAAGCCGACCGCAGCTTTGGCCAGGAGGTGCTGCGCGCCGCCGGCCTGCCCGTGGCACGGTGCACGCGGTTTGCCAGCTATGCCGAGGGCATCGCGCACATCGAGCGGGCGCCGGCCCGGCTGGTGCTCAAGTTCAACGGCGCAGGAAGCGAACGCACCCGCAACTACGTGGGCCAGGCGCCCGATGGCAGCGACGTGGCCGCTGCTGCAGGGCTATGCACACCATGCGGCTGCCCGCGACGCGAACCCCGGCGCGGACCCGCACGCAACCCCCGACGCCACAACGGCCCATGAGGTGGACTACGTGCTCATGGACCACCTCGAAGGCGTGGAAGTGGGCGTGGGGGCGTACTTCAACGGCGAACAATTCATGCAGCCCGTGTGCATGGACTTTGAGCACAAGCGGTTCTTCCCGGGCGACCTGGGCGAGCTGACCGGAGAGATGGGGACCATCGTCACCTACCGCGGCGGCGAGCGGCTGTTCCGGGCAGCGCTGGCGCCGTTGGCACCCGTGCTGCGCGATGGCGGCTACTGCGGCTACATCAATGTGAACCTGATCGCCAACGAAGAGGGGCTGTGGCCGCTGGAGTTCACCAGCCGCTTTGGCTATCCCGGCTTTGCGATCTGCGGGGCGCTGCACACCGACCCGTGGGACGTGGTGCTGCGGCGCCTGGCGTACAGGGACAGGACGCCGCCAGCAGAGCGGCTGAACTTCGGCACGCGGGGCGGCTTTGCGGCCGGCGTGGTGCTGACCGTGCCGCCATTTCCCTACCGCCAGGGCTATGCGGAGCTTTCCAAAGGCACGCCCATCCTCCTTGCGCCCGGCATGACCGACGCACAGCGCACGGATATCGCCTGGGGCGAGGTGGCGCTGGAAGAAGGCGGCCAGTTCGTCGCCAGCGGCGCCTGCGGCTACCTGGGCGTGGCACTGGGGCGGGGTGACGCCATCTCCACCGCGAACGACGCCGCCGTGGCCCTGGCACGCCAGGTGCTGGTGCCCAACCTGCGCTACCGCACCGACATCGGCGAACGTCTGCTGGCGGGCGAATGGGCGCGCCTGCAGCGCCTGGGCTGGATCGAATCGCCGGGCACCCACCTGGCGTAGGAGTCTGCTGACCCGGTTTCGGGCCATCGGCCAGCGCGGCGAAGCCGAGCACCAGCCGACCATGGGACATCGGCATCACTGCTGCTTCCCAAGCTTCCAAGCCTTTCACCATGCGCCTTCACGCCGTTGCCACATTGGCCGCCCCTCCAGCCACCGGCCCGGTCACCGACCAGCCCACACCCGGCGTCTGTGACCTCGCGCACCGGCCGCTGCCAGACGGCACCCTCACCTCACTCCATCGCAACTCGCAAGAAGAGGAAGCCCGAGCGCTCCGCGTGCCGCACGCTCCGAGGCCCGGGCCGCTGCAAACGCTCTACCAGCGCCTCGCCCAGTCCGAGCCCAGCCCTGCAGCGCGGGCCGAAGCGGCTGCGTGGGTGCGTGGTGCACTGGCACGCACGGCCCAGGACGAATGCGACCTGCCCGCCTCGCCCGAAGATCTGTATGCCTGGATGCGCGGACAGGCCGCCCGGACCGCGCAGGCCTATGCCGACTATCTGCAGCAACGCCGGGCCGGCGCACCGCGCCGCTATTTCAGCAACCGCGCGCATGCGCTGTATTTCCTGCGCTCGGTCGCGCCCACCAAGCTGGTGGACGGTGCCTGGCTGTATGGCCTGCTGGCGCATGGCGGCAACCCCCGGCTGGCGCCGCTGGTACGCACCTACCTCGAAGAACTGGGCGATGGCCAGGCCGACAAGAACCACGTCACGCTGTATCGAAAACTGCTCGCCCGGCATGGCATGGCCGACGACCTGCCCACTGACGACGCCCTGTACGAGCAGGGCCTGATGCAGCTGGCGCTGGCATGGACGGCTGAAGAATTCCTGCCGGAGATCATCGGCTTCAACCTGGGCTATGAGCAGCTGCCGCTGCACCTGCTGATCACGGCCTACGAGCTCAACGAACTGGGCATCGACCCGTACTACTTCACCCTGCATGTGACCGTGGACAACAGCGACAGCGGTCACGCACGGCAAGCCTGCGATGCGGTGCTGCACATGCTGCCTCCTGCGGGCGCGCGCGGCGATGGCGACGCCGACGCGCGCCAGGCCTTCTGGCAACGGGTGCGGGCTGGCAGCCAGTTGGGCAGCGTGGGACGCGGCACGGTGAGCGTGATCGAAAGCTTTGACGCCGCCGCCGAGGCCACGCGCATTTTCCAGGCCAAGGCCGCTGCGGGCGCCGGGCTCCATTCGGACTACGCGCGCATTGGCGGGCGAACAGTGAATCAATGGCTGGCCGAGCCCGAACGCATGGGCGAGTTCCTGCTGGCGCTGGCCGACGGCGGCTGGATCCAACACGGCAAGCCGGCGCAGGACAGCCGCCTGTGGAAACTGCTCCAGGGCGAGCGTGCCGAGATGTTCGGCGTGTTCAGCCCCTATGAGCTGCAGGTGATCCACGACTGGATTCGCGGTGCCGACAGCGCGGACGGCCAAGCGTACTTCGAGCCCGCCGCCGCCAACCAGAGCGGTCGCCGCCCCAGCTTTCGCGCACTGCAGCGCATGCACGGTTCTGCCGGGCGATCAACTGGGGGCCTGCCAGCCGATGATGCGTCCGATCCAGACCGGGCGGCGTTGGACGAGCGCCTGGCGCAGTTGACGGGCGACGCACGGCGCGCGGCTCTCGTGGCCGCCATGGGGCCGGCCCTGCATTGGACGCCAGCGGGCCTGCACGCCACCCGGCTGTGGGCGGCCGGTGGGTTGGCGTGAGGCTCTGCTGCCCCGACATGCTACCAATTCAATAGCTATTCGCGCTTGCTGGCCGGGCGCCAGAGGCCAAAAATGCCTGAATCCAGTTCCTGGAGATCAGGCGCTCTCAGGGGCTGCCGCCACCTCCACGGTGGCGTCGATCCACCCCCGCAGGCTGTTGATGAACGCCCAGCGCTCCACCTGCGGCACATCCTTCACCCGCAGCACACCCTCGGTCACCAAGCCGTCGCCCAAGGCCATTGCACGGCCCACGCCGGGCAACAGGCCGCAGGTGAGCGCAGGCGTGACCCAGGCACCGCCCACCCAAGCCGCGATGTTGCCGAACGTGGTCTCGGTGAGTTCGCCCGCCTCGTTCCACAGCAGGGTGTCGAACACGCCCGGCGTGGTGGGGGCAAAGGCGGCGTAGTGTTCGCGCCGGGTGGTCTTGTGGCGCACGAACTCGCCGTGTGCGGCTTCGAAGGGCCGGGTGGCAAGCTGAAGCCGCACCGGCCCCGGCGTGGGCTGCAGCGCAAACGCCTCGGCGCGCGAACTGCCGTCGGGCGCCAGGAGCAGGCGCACGCGCCAATGGCCGCGCAAGTGGCGCAGCGCGGTCACCTGCAGCTCCTGTCGCACGGCGTGGGCACTGAAGGGGTAGCCAAAGTGCGCCGCCGCCTCGCCCATGCGGCGCAGGTGCAGGCTCGCGTGCGGGAACTTGCCCTCGTGCAGGCCCAAGGTTTCCAGAATCTCGAACGGCATGCTGGCCCTTTCCACAAAGGCGCGCTTGTGGCGCCACTCAGTCCACTCCGCATCCGGCTGCGCATCGGCCGTGATGCCACTGCCGATGCCGCAGCTGGCCTGCGCTGCCGCATCGCCCGTGTCCGTGCTGCGGCTGGGGCGCAGCACCACGGTGCGGATGGGCACGTTGAACGTGGCAGCCACGGCAAAGCTGCCATCGGGCCGCGCTGGCCCCGCCGGGCGCACCACGCCCACCGCGCCGCAGTAAACGCCGCGCGGCGCGGCTTCCAGTTCACGGATCAGCTGCATGGCGCGCGCCTTGGGTGCCCCCGTGACGGAACCGCAAGGGAAAAGCGCCGCGAACACGTCGGTCAGCGTGGTGCCGGGGCGCGTGCGCGCCGCCACGTCCGAGGTCATCTGCCACACCGTGGGCAGGGCCTGGGTGGCGAACAGGTCGTGTACGCGCACGCTGTGCGGCAGCGCAATGCGCGAGAGATCGTTGCGCAGCAGGTCCACGATCATCACGTTCTCGGCACGCTCCTTGGGCGCTGTGCGCAGGCGGGCAGCCTGCGCGGCGTCCGCTTCGGGCGTGGCGCCGCGCGGGGCAGTGCCTTTCATGGGCCGCGCCAGGATGTTGCCGCCATCGGGCGCGTCGCGCCAGTCAAAGAACAGCTCGGGGGAAACCGACAACACCTGCTCGGCGCCCGCATCGATGTACGCCCCGTAGCCGCCGGGCTGGGCGCGCTGCAGCGCCTGGAAAAAACCCCAGGCATCGCCCTGCAGCAGCTGCCCGGACAACGGCGCGGTGTAGTTCACCTGGTAGAGCTCGCCTTCGCGGATGGCGTGGTGGATGCGCGCCATCGCGGCATCAAAGTCGGCCCGCCCAAGGGCGCCCTCCCACACCACCTGCGCGGCCTCGGGACCCTGCGTGCCGCCGTCCATCGGCCATGGGCCAGGGGCGTCGTACACGGCGAACCATGCCAACGGCCCGGATACTTCCTCCACGGAATGGGTCTGCAGCGCGGTGTCAAAGGCGGGTGCGGCCTCATAGCGCACAAAGCCCACACACCATCGGCCCGCCGCTGCCGCCGCCTGGACATCGTCGAGCACCTGCCGGACCTCCCCGAGCACGCGGGCAGCCAGCACCGTGCGCGGTGTGCTGAACACGTGGCGCAGACGGGGGCCCGAGGGGCGGAGGGGATCGGTGAAGTCGATGCAAGAGTTCATGGAGATGTGCGGGCGACGCGGAACCTTGGCGTCCATCATGCCCGGCAAGGCCCGCGGGCAGCTATCGTAAACGCCACGATGCTGGGGCGTCCTGCTCGGACGCAAACACTGGGCCGCCGCACCGGCCCGGATGATTTTGAATAAGAATAATTCTCGTTTATAGTGTGCAACCCGCGCGCTTTCTGGGCCTTTCGTCCCAGTCGCCCGACGCAGCCAGCCGACGCCAGCCAGCCTCCTTCCCATCAAGGATTCTCACTGTGCTGCCATCGACCCTGCCGGGCTACGAGCCCTCCTTGCGCTCTTCCTGTTCATCGCCTTCGTTCTCGCGCAGCGCCTGCGCACCCGCGCTTTCGCCGCTGGCCGTCGCCATCCGCCGCGCGCTCGGCGGCCTGGTCACTGCAGGGTTCCTGGCGCCGGCCTTCGCCCAGACCACGGCACCTCAACCGGCTCAAGGCCTGCCCTCTTCGCTGCCCGAGGTTCGCGTCACCGCGGAAGGCGAGGCTGCAGCCCTGCCCGCCACGCTGGGCAACGGGCACACCGCACGCGGCGCACGGCTGGGCTTGCTGGGCAACACCGATGTCCTGAATGCGCCACTGAACGCGGCCAGCTACACGTCGCAGATGGTGCAGGACCAGCAGGCTGTCACGGTGGCCGACATCGTGAGGAACGACTCCTCCGTCCGCCTCTCCGGCCATCCGGGCGACCAGCTCGACTCGTTCTTCATCCGCGGATTCCCGGTGGGCGACCAAAACTCGGGCGAAATCGCTTTCGATGGAGTCTATGGAGTGGCGCCCAACTACCGCGTGCTGGCCGACTATGCCGAGCGCATCGAGATCATCAAGGGGCCGGCCGCGCTGCTCTATGGCATGTCCCCGGCCAGCAGCGTGGGCGGCGCCATCAACATCGTGCCCAAGCGCGCGACGGGCGCACCGCTGACGCGCGTGTCCGCCGACTTCGGCGCCGGCGCCCAGGGCGGCGGCCAGATCGACGTGAGCCGCCGTTTCGGCCCCGAACGCCAGTTCGGCGTGCGCTTCAACGGCAGCCACCACCAGGGCGACACCCTGCTGGACCACCAGTCACGCAAGGCCGGCGTGGGTGCGCTGGCACTCGACTACCAAGGCGAGCGGCTGCGCGCCACGCTGGATGCCATCGTCCAGAAGGAAAGCGTGGACGCGCCCCTGCGCCGCCCCTTCCTCGCCGCGGGCGCCACGGCGGTTCCCCGGGCCCCTGACGGCCGGCGCAATGTGAGCCAGCCCTGGGAGTGGTTCGACACCACCGACCGCTCCCTGCTGCTGCACGCCGAATATGACCTGGACGATCGCACCACCGTGTTCGCCAACGCCGGGGGCGGACGCAGCCGCGTGGACCGGCTCTTTGGCAACCCCACGCTGCTGAACCTGCGCGGCGACACCAGCACGCTGCCGCAGCGCTTTCGCTTCGAGGTGGACCGCAGCACCGCAGACGCCGGCTTGCGCACGCAATTCGCCACGGGCGGGGTGCGCCACACCGTCACGCTGCAAGCCAGCACATACAACGACCGCCTGGCCCGCGGCTCGGTCAACGGCACGGCAGTGCTGTCCAACCTCTACGCCCCTGTGACCAGCCCGGCGCAACACGTCACCAGCCCCCAGGCGGTGCGGGTGTCGGACACACAGCTGTCCAGCCTGGCCCTGGCCGACAACCTGTCCTTGCTGGATGACCGGGTACAGCTGATGCTGGGCGTGCGCCGCCAGCGCGTGCAGTCCGACAACTTCAACGCCACCACGGGGGCGGTGGCTTCTTCGTACGACCAGAGCGCGGTGACACCGCTGGCCGGCGTGGTGGTGAAACCCTGGCAGAACAACGTCTCGCTCTACGCCAACTACATCGAAGGCCTGAGCAAGGGCGATATCGCCCCGGCCACCGCAACCAACGCGGGCGAGATGTTCGCACCCTACAAGGCCAAGCAAAAGGAAATCGGCGCCAAGGTCGAGTGGGGCCGCATGGTCACCACCCTGAGCCTGTTCCAGATCACCAAACCCAGCGGCCAGCAAACCAATGGCCTGTTTGCGGTGGACGCCGAGCAGCGCAACCGCGGCATCGAGCTCAACACCAGCGGCCGCGCGGCGCCCGGCGTGTCGGTCACGGGCGGCATCACCTGGCTGCAAGGCGTGCTGACCCACACCAACAGCGCCACCACGCAGGGCAGGAAGGCGATTGGCGTTCCGTCGGTGCAAGCCAACCTGGGCCTGGAATGGGACGTGCCGTGGCTGCCCGGCCTGGCGCTGAGCGGCGGCCTCACCCACACGGGCAAGCAGTACGTGGACCGTGCCAACACGCTCGCCATCCCCGCGTGGACCACGCTCGACCTGGGTGCGCGCTACCGCACGCAGATCGCGGGCAAGACCACCACCTTCCGGGCCAACCTGCGCAACGCGGCGGACCGCGCCTACTGGGCCAGCGTGTCCCAATACGGCAGCCTGGTGCAAGGCGCCCCGCGGGCCCTGGTGGTTTCGGCCACGGTGGACTTCTGAGCGATCGCCGATGCGAGCGCATCACCATGGCGAGCCCGCGAGCCTGCCGGGCATGGCCGACACAATGCACGCCACCGTGCATTCGCTGCCGAGCGGGCAGCTGACAAGCACCTATCCCCCGCTGCCCCCCCTGCTGGACGATGCTGTGGCGCAACTGGTGCAGGAATCGCCAGTGGTACTGCACGAGCTGGTGGAGCAGTACGGTTCGCCGCTGAACCTGGTATGGCCGCACCTGCTGGGCGACAACGCCCGAAAGCTGACCGACGTGCTGCGCCGCCACGGCGTCCGGCACGAGGTCTTCTACGGCGCCAAGGTCAACAAATCCCAGGCGTTCATCCATGCCGCGGTGCAGGCAGGCATCGGCGTTGATGTGTCGAGCCTCCATGAGGCGGCCGACGCATTGCAGGCCGGCGCAGACCCCGCCCGGCTCTGCGCCACCGGCCCGGCCAAGACCCGCGCCTTCCACGAGCTGCTGATCGCGCAAGGCGCGCTCGTTTCCATCGATTCGCGGCAGGAGCTGCAAGACCTGGAAGACTGCCTGCGCCCGGGACCACCCAGCCGCCCGGCGCGCGTGCTGCTGCGCTACCGGCCTGTGGCCAGCGGATCGAGCCGTTTCGGCATGGGCCCCCAAGAGCTGCAGGACTGCCTGCAGCAGCTCGCAGACCGCCAGGGCACCGTCGCCTTCGAGGGCTTCCACTTCCACCTGGGAGGCTATGAGGTGGGGCCGCGCGTGCAGGCGATCCGCGAGCTGCTCCCCTGGGTCCGCGAGGCGCGCCGCGCCGGGCTCGCGCCACGCATGCTGGACATCGGCGGCGGGCTGCCGATCCGCTACGTGGACGCCGCTGCCTACGCGTCTTTCCTGGCGGCGCAAGACGGCGGCCACTACCGCCACGGCAAGGTGCCTGCCTCCTTCTACCCCTACGGCGGCCCGATGGATGCGAGCACCTGGCTCGCGCACCTGCTGGCCTCCCCCTGTGCCGATGGCCTGGACGTGGCCGCGTGTCTGCGCGGCGCCGACCTCACGCTGGCCATCGAGCCCGGCCGCAGCCTGGTGGACCAGGCTGCGATCTCGGTCTTTCGCGTCACCCGGACCAAGCCCCTGGCGCCAGGGCGTTGCGTAGTGCTGGTGGAGGGCAGCAGTTTCAGCGCCTGCGAAACGTGGTTCAGCTCGGAATTCCTGGTCGACCCGCTGCATGTGCCCGCAGCGTGCCCGCAGCCGCAAGGAGCGCCCCCGGCAACCTGCCACGCCTACATCGCGGGGCACAGCTGCCTGGACGACGACGTGCTGACCCACCGCTGGATCCACTTTGCACGCACGCCGCAGCGCGGCGACCTGCTGGTGTATGCCAACACGGCCGGCTACCAGATGGACCTGCTGGAAAACGAGTTTCACCGCCACCCCATGCCCCGGCGCATTGCGGTCACGCGCACTGCGGCCGGCGGCATGGCCTTTTCGCCAGACGACAACCGAACGGAGTAAAGACATGATTCTCAGTAAAGTGACGGACCTGATCGGCAACACGCCCATCCTGGGCATCCCCATTCCCGCGAAGAAAACGCGGCTGCTGCTCAAGATCGAGAAGAACAACCCGGGAGGCAGCATCAAGGACCGCATGGCCCGCAACATGATCGTGGCGGCCATGCGCTCCGGCCGCCTGCAGCCCGGCGGCGTGGTGGTCGAGTCCTCCTCGGGCAACACCGGCATCGGGCTGGCCATCGCTGCCATCGAGTTCGGCCTGCGCTTCATCGCCGTGGTAGACCACCACGCCGCGCCCGACAAGATCGCCGTGATGCGCGCCCTGGGTGCGGAAATCCGCTACGTGGAGGGCGAATACCGAGAAGACGAGGTGGCCGTGGTCGAGCGGCAGCGGCTGGCGGCCGAGGTGGCCTCCAAGATCCCCGGCGCGGTGTTCATGAACCAGTCCGACAACGTGGCCAACGCTGGCGGCTATTTCGACTTCGTGCGCGAAGTGGTCGATCAGGTCCAGGGCCCGGTGGACGCGTACGTGGGCTGCGTGGGCACGGGCGGTTCCATGACAGGCATCGCGCGCGGCCTCAAGCTGCACAACCCCCGCACCCGCACCATCGCGGTGGAGCCTGCGGGGTCGATCATCTTCGGCCAGCCGGGGCGGCCGTATTACCAGTCGGGCACGGGCACGCCCAAGGGCGACACCGTGGGCCTGGTGCTGGACTACAGCTGCATCGACATGGGCGTGCAGGTGACCGATGCGCAAGCCTTCGAGACCGCCCGCTACTTCGCGCAGCACACGGGCCTGCTGGTGGGGGGATCCACTGGCGGCGTGCTCTACAAGGCGCTGGAGTTCATTCACAGCGGCGTGATCGCGGGGAACGTGGTGGCGGTGGTGGCCGACGGCGGCGAGAAGTACCTGCACACGGTGTTCAACGAAGCCTGGCTCAAAGAACGCAACATGATCGACCCCACGGTCTGGGCGCAGCTGGACGGCTGGCTGGCGAAGGATGTGGTGGAAGAAATGCCGCGTGCTGCCGACCGGCTGAAGGTGGCCTGAGCGTGGGCGCCCGACAAGACCTGGACGTGGTCGTCTGCGGCGGCGGGCGGACAGGGCACTTGAACGCCGTGCTGTTCAAGCAGGTGCCCGGCGTTCGCGTGTCGCTGCTCACCACACGGCAAGACGTGATCGCACAGCACCACGCCAGTAGCGAAAGCCTGACCGCCTTCGTTCCCGATGCCCCGCCGCTGCGCGCGCGCCTGGACGCCGTGGGCTCCGAAGCCAGCCTGGCCGCCCAGGCAGACCTCGTGATCCTGACCGTGCCGGCCCACGTGCGCGCGGCCTGGCTGCGCCGCGTGGTGCACGCGTTGCCACATGACAAACCGGTGTACGTGGGCGCGATCCCCGGCTTCTGCGGCTTCGACTGGCTGGCCGAGCAGATCCTGGCCGAACGGCCCAACGCAGTGATCTGGGGCATGAAGGACGTGCCGCACACCGCGTTCGACCTGCACCCGGGTGTCTCGGTGCGCATGGGCGGCGCCAAGCAGGTGCTGCATGTGGGCACCCATGCACGCGAAACCCCCGAGGCCCGGGCCGCACTGCAAGGCCTGCTGCAGCGCCTGTATGCCGCGCCCGTGCACCTGCTCGACCACTTCCTTGAAATCACCCTCACACCGGGCAACCCGATCATGCACAGCTCGGTCGTCTATGGGCTGGCAGGCCCCTACAGCCAGTGGCACGGGCGCGCTTTTCCAGCGCCGGTGTGCTGGTGGAGCGACTGCACCGAGCTGGGGGCGTACTTTCTGCAGCGCAGCGATGAAGAATGCCAGCGCCTGTGCCAGGCGGTGCAGGAGCGCCTGGGCATTGATCTGTCGTCCGTCAAGCCGCTGCACCAGGAAATCGTCGAAGCCTACGGCGACCAGATCCGCGACCCGCGCACGCTGCTGTCGACACTGCGCACCAACCAGGCCTACGACGCCATCGAGGCCCCCATGGCCCCGGCCACCACCCAGCCCGGCTACGTGATCGACAGGGAGAGCCGGGCTTTCCAGGAAGACGTGGCCTACGGCCTGGCCGTGCTGGTGGAGATGGGGCGCCGGCTGGATGTCCCCCTGCCCTACATCCAGGAGATCTTCGACTGGAACGTGGGCTACATGCAGGGCCTGCGCGGCTCGGCGCTCGATTACTTCCCATCCACCTGGCCAGCCTGCCCAGCTGGGCCTGACGCTTGAAGCACACCCATGCAACTTTCCAACCACCCCTTGCCCACCTCGCCCGCCTCGCAGGCCCTGCCTGCAGCATCGGCGCCGCAGCAGGATGCGACCGCGTTCTCGCGGCACAACGCCTTGCGGCGCCTGGTGCGCTGCCTCTTTGCCGAAGGCATCCTGGACCGCAGCGCCCTGGTCTTCGCGCCCCACGGCGCAGCCGCATGGTTTCCACTGTGGGACCAGCACGCCCTGCTGTATTTCAGCGGCTTGTGGGCTGCACCGGCGGCCACCTATGTGCTGACCGGCACGGTCACCCTGGTCAAGGCAGACGGCACCCGGCTGGCCATCGACACGCCCGGCCAGCTCATCGACCTGCTGGCACCCCGGTTCGACTTCACGCCATCGCCCGAGAGCCTGGCCGGGCTTCACGACGACGTGGCCAACAGCGTCGCCAACGACGCGCTGGCGCGGTCCCACCGCGTCCACTGGAATCAGACCCTGCGCCAGGCCATGGAGGCCACGGGCGCCCGGGGCCTGGTGGACCACCTGCGTCAGAACTGCACCTTGCGCGAGGCGGCGGTGCTGCTCGAGCAATGGGGCTCGCTGGAGGGCCATCCCTTCTACCCCACCTGGAAAACCAAGCCCCAGCTGAGCCCCGCCGAGGTCGCGCAGCTGTCGCCGGAGTTCGACGCACAGGTGCCGGTGCGCATCGCCGCGCTGCGCTCCGACATGGCCTATGTGGAACGCATGCCCCACGTGGCGGACTACCGCACGTGGTTTGCCGAGCGGTTCCCGCAGGTGTGGCAACGCTGGAAGGATGGCCTCGCGGCGCGTCACCTCGACGAGCGCGACTGGCTGCCCCTGCCCATCCACAGCTGGCACCTCGATCACTACGTGAAGGACGCGTACGCCGCCGAAATCGCCGAAGGCGTGCTGGTCACCGACGGCCCCGACATCGACACCCGTCCCACCATGTCGTTTCGTACCATGGTGCCGCAGCTGCCCAGCGCCACGCCGCCCTTCATCAAACTGCCGCTGGCGCTGTGGCTGACCAGCGAGCAGCGCAGCCTGCAGGCCAAGTCGATCCACATGGGCCCGCGCATCAGCGCGGTGATTGAACGCATCCTGGCTCAGGAGCAGGGGTTCGGCCATCGCCTGGAGATCTTCCCCGAGGAAGTGGCCCTGCACTACCGGCACGCGGTCCGCCAGGAAGATCGGCCAGGCAGGCATTTGTCGGTGGCCTACCGTGCCACCGCACAGGCGCTGGACCGCAACGACGGCTTGCTGCCCGTCACCGTAGCCACGCTCTTCACCGCCTCGCCGGTGGATGGGCGAGCGCTGATCACCGAACTCATCGAGCGGCCGCTGGCGGGCCGCGCCACGCCCGAGGCGGTGGGTGCCTATTTCAGGCAGTACGCACGCACCGTGGTGCAGCCCGTACTGGCCATCTACCTGCTCTACGGCATCGGGCTGGAAGCACATCAGCAGAACACCTCGGTGCTGTGCGCCGAGGATGGCACCCCCCGGGGTCTGCTGATACGGGATTTCGGGGACGGGCGGACCTTTACTCCGCTGCTGGAGGCGCGCGGGCACACGCTGCAGCCCTACGTGCACCCGGGCATCCTGCCCACCGTCTTCCGGGACGATATCGAACCCGTTCGCACTTTTGTGCTGGACGCGTGCTTTGTCTGCCACCTGCACGAACTGGCGTTGGCGCTCACGCACGAATACCAGTTGCCGCCCGCCTGGCTCTGGGAGATCCTGCGCGAGGAAACGGCTGCGGCATTTGACGCGGTGAAGCCCCGCATCGAGCCACCGCTGTGGCATGCGGAGCGCACGCAGTTTCTGGAAGCGCCCTGGCCCACACGCTCGGTGCTGCGCATGCACCTGCAGCAGTACGCCGACTATCGCTTGCAGCACCACCTTCCCAATCCGCTGGCGGCGTTGCAGCCCAGCGCACACGGCTGATGGCTCTCGCACCGGCTGCGCCCTCCATCGCCAGCGCCCGCTTGCCTGGCCTGGTCCACGCGCTGTTCGTGATCCAGCTCGTCTCCATGGGTGCCATGGAGATGAGCGGGCCGTTCTGGCCTGTGCACTTGCAATCCCTGGCGGCCTCACCGGCCCTGCGGGCGTTTGCCGGCGTCGCCGTCTATGTGGGGCCCATGCTGGGCATCGCGCTCACCAGCGCTTTCTGGGGCAAGGTGGGCGACCGCTTCGGCCACAAGCCCATGATGATCCGTGCCTTGCTGGGCCTCGCGGTGACGCAACTGGCCCTGGCGTTCACGCAGGACGTGTGGACGATTCTCGCGTTGCGTTTTCTGCAAGGCGCGTGCGCGGGGTACCTGGCGCCCGCGCAGGCTTATGGCGTGGGCATCGTCACGCCGGCCAGCCGAGGGCGGCTGTTTGCCTATCTGCAGGTCTCCACCAACGTGGGCTCGCTGCTGGGTGCCCTCGCCGGGGGGCTCATCCTGGACCACGCCACGTTCTTCTGGATCAACCTGACCGCCGCCGCGCTGTGCGCGCTGTGCGCCGTAGCGGTGGCCGGGCTGCTGCCGCGCATCCCTGCAGAAGGCGCCGCAGCGCTGGCTGCGCCGCAGCGCTCTCCATCCACCTCCACCGGCGACGCCGCGCCTGTACCGCCCGTGCCGTGGCACGCGTCGCCCGTGGCCGGCCTGCTGGCCGTGCTGGGGTGCCTGCTGGTGGCCCGCATGCTCACGCAGACGCCGTTTGCTCTGTACGTGCGTTCAGTGTTCGCGGTGGACAACTGGGTGGTCGGCCTGTGCTACGGGCTGCTCTCGCTGGGCTTTATCGCATCCGCCACGTGGTGGGCGCGATATTTTGAGCGGCGCGACGGCCACACCACCCTGGCGCGCCTGGCCTGGGTGGCCGCAGTATGCATGGTGCTCATGGTGCTGGCAGGCGTCACGCGCAGCGTGGCGTTCTTCATCGCACTGCACTTTGCATGGGGTGTGCTGCTGGGCGCCACCACCCCGGTGCTGATGACGCTGATCTCCCACGCCACGAGCAGGGAGCGCCAGGGGCGCATGCTGGGCGTGGCCCAGAGCACGGCGCAGTTTTCGTCGATGGGCGGCATCGCCCTGGGCGGCGGGCTCACGCAGCTGCTAGGCCTGCACAGCACCTATTTCCTCGTGGCCGCGGCCTATGCCTGTGCGCTGGGCGTCATCCTGGCGCTGCTGCGCGCAAGCCGTGCAAGCCAGGCCCGCAGCGGAACGCTAGCCGGGCCCTGAGACGGCCCCCCCACCTTTCGACTCCCCACTTTTCAAACCATAAAGAGGCTATGTGATGGCAATTGATCGCCGCTGGGGCATTGCGCTCCTGACTCTCGTATCCGTCGGTGTCGTGGCCGCGGGCATCTTTCTCCTCGATCCAGGTCGCCGCGCAGACAGCGCTGCAGCCGCTGCTCTGCCACCGCAAGCCCAGCGCGTCACGGTGAAGGACCTGCTGGGCCGCGAGGTGCAGGTCCGCGTGCCCGCGCAGCGCGTGATCCTGGGCGAAGGCCGGCAGCTGTACCTGGTGGCGGCGCTCGATACGGACAACCCGATCCAGCGCATCGTGGGCTGGCGCAAGGACCTGATCCAGGCGGACCCCGATACCTACTCGGCCTACGCACGGAGATTTCCGGCCATTGCAGACATCCCCACCTTTGGCGGCTTCGAGGACGGCACCTTTGACATCGAGCAGGCCATTGCGCAAAAGCCCGACGTGATCCTGCTCAACATCGAGGCCCAGCGCGCCACGGACGACGCCCGCTACATCGAGAAGCTCGCGGCGCTAGGGATCCCCGTGGTGTACGTGGACTTCCGCCACCATCCCATGGAAAACACCGAACCTACCATGCGCCTGATCGGCCGCTTGCTCGGCAAGGAAGCGCGCGCCGAGGAGTTCATTGCCTACCGCAACGCGCAGATCCAGCGCGTGTCGGGCGCCATTGCGGCGGCTCAGCCAGCGCGCCCCAAGGTCTTCATCGAACGCATCGGCGGCTACACGGAAGACTGCTGCCTGAGCTTCGGCAACGAAAATTTCGGCAAGTTCGTGGAAGTGGCAGGTGGCACCAACGTGGCCAGGGGCATGATTCCAGGCACGTTCGGCCAGCTCAACCCCGAACAGGTGATTGCCGCCAACCCCGACCAGGTCGTGGTCACCAGCGCCAACTGGGAGGCCTACGTGCCCTCGGGCCGCTGGATCGGCGTGGGGCCTGGCGCCGATCTGGCCGAAGCGCGGCGCAAGCTGGAAGCCTACACCCGTCGCCCGGCGTACGCGGGCACCCGGGCCGCGCAAGACCGCGCGTTTCACGCCATCTGGCACCAGTTCTACAACAGTCCGTACGAGTTCGTGGCCATCCAGCAGCTGGCCAAGTGGCTCCACCCCGCGCTGTTCGCGGACCTTGACCCGGACGCCACCTACCGCGAATTGCACGAGCGCTTCCTGCCCGTGCCCTACCAGCCGGGCTACTTCGTGAGCTTGGACGGCGGTGCATCGCCCGCAGCCAAGGCAGCGCCATGAACATCGCTGCGATGGCAACCCCGGCGGGTCAGACCGCTGGCTACCGCGCACTCGTGCGCCGCAAGCGCTGGCTGCTGCTGGGCTTCCTGGTGCTGACCACCTTGAGCCTGGTGCTCGACCTGGCGCTCGGGCCGGTCGGCTACAGCGTCAAGGAGGTCGTGCAGGCGGTGCTGTGGCCTGACAGCGTGCCCCTGCAGCTGCGCGTGGTGGTGTGGGACATCCGGCTGCCCACGGCGCTCATGGCGTTGGCCGTGGGCGCGGCGCTGTCGGTGGCCGGTGCGCAAATGCAGACCACGCTGAACAACCCCCTGGCCAGCCCGTTCACGCTGGGCATCTCGGCGGCCGCCAGCTTCGGCGCCGCGCTCGGGCTGGCGTTGGGCGTCGCGCTCTTCCCTTCTTTCGCGGGCTACATGGTCCCCGTCAATGCGTTTGTCATGGCGATGCTGTCGGCCGGGTTGATCCATCTGCTCAGCGTGAAACGGGGCGTGACCACCGAGACCATGGTGCTGCTGGGCATCGCCCTGGTGTTCACCTTCAATGCGCTGCTCGCCTTGGTGCAGTATTTCGCCACCGAGCAAGCCGTCGCTGCCGTGGTGTTCTGGACGATGGGCAGCCTGACCAAGGCCACCTGGCCCAAGCTCGGCGTGACGTGCCTGGTCATCGCGGTCACGCTGCCCCTGTTTGCACGCAACAGCTGGGCCTTGACGGCCCTGCGCCTGGGGGACGACAAGGCCGCCAGCTTCGGCATCAACGTGTCGCGCCTGCGCCTGCAGACACTGGTGCTGATCAGCCTGCTGGCCGCCTTCCCGGTGGCTTTCGTGGGCACCATCGGCTTTGTCGGGCTGGTGGGCCCGCACATCGCGCGCATGCTGATCGGAGAGGACCAGCGGTTCTTTTTGCCCGCCTCGGTGATGACCGGGGCGCTGCTGCTGTCGATCAGCTCGGTGGTCAGCAAGACGCTCATCCCCGGCGCCATCTTTCCCGTCGGCGTGGTGACGTCGCTGATCGGCGTGCCGTTCTTCATCTCGCTCATCCTGAGCGGCCGGGGGCGCTCATGGTGACACTGCAACTACAGGGCCTGGGCGCGCACTACGGCAGCCGTGCGGCGCTGCAGAACATCAGCACGCCGGTCTACCACGCAGGGCAGGTGGTGGCGGTGATCGGCCCGAACGCAGCCGGCAAGTCCACGCTGTTCAAACGGGTGGCCGGCATGCTCAAGGGCCCGGGTGAAGTGCTGCTGCAAGGCTCGCGCCGGGGCTCAGGCGGGATCTGCTATATGCCGCAGGACATCAGCGCCAGCGCCCGGCTCACGGTGTATGAGTCGATCCTGCTGGCCGCCAAACAGCAGCACCAGGGCTGGGCCGTGAGCGATGCCGAGCTGGCGCAGGTTGGTGCCATCGCCGCCTCCCTGGGCATCGCGGAACTGGCTTTTCGCAACCTGGGCGAGCTGAGCGGCGGCCAGCGGCAATTGGTGTCCATCGCCCAGACGCTGGCGCGCGACCCCGAGATCCTGCTCATGGACGAGCCCACCAGTGCACTCGACCTGTACCGGCAGATCCAGGTGCTGGACTTCATGCGCGCACTGGCGCGGGAGCGGGGGCTGATCGTATTCGTCGCACTGCATGACCTCAACCAGGCCCTGCGCTACTGCGATCAGGCCCTGGTGATCGCCAACGGCCGGGCGCAGCGCAGCGGCCCTTGCGACCAGGTGATCACGACGGACATGCTTCGAGAGATCTACCGCATCCAGGCACGCGTCGAAAGCTGCTCGCAGGGGGCACCGCAGGTGATCGTGGACGGCGTGGCATAGGCCACTGCCCGGATCTCAGGAGGTGTGAATGAATCCGGCGTGTCCGAGCAGACCGCCGAAACGCGGCCGATCTAGGCGCAAAGCGCAGCCATAGCGCGGGCTATGGCGAGCATTTGCTTGCGGCGTACGGGCGTGTTTTGGGGGAATGAGCGGGCATGGGGGGTTCGTTCACACCTTCTCAGGCTGCGCCGATGCCAGGCACCAGCGTATCCACCGGCGCGCCGCCCTTGAGCGCCGCGGTGAAGGCCAGCATGCGGTCAATGGGCTGGCGCGCACGCGGGATGAGCGCCGGGTCCACCTCGATGGCGTTGGCACCCGTCTCCAGCACGCGGGCCACGTCGGCCAGGCCGTTCATGGCCATCCAGGGGCAGTGCGCGCAGCTCTTGCAGGTGGCGCTGTTGCCGGCGGTCGGGGCTTCGTAAAACGTCTTGCCAGGGTTCAGCGTGCGCAGCTTGTGCATCATGCCGTTGTCGGTGGCCACGATGAACTCGGTGGCGTCCATTTCGCGCGCGGCCTTGAGGATGGCGCTGGTGGAGCCCACGGCGTCGGCCAGGGCAATCACATCCGCAGGGCTTTCGGGGTGCACCAGCACCTTGGCCTGGGGGTGGTCCTTTTTCAACAGTTCCAGCTCCAGCGCCTTGAACTCGTCGTGCACGATGCAGGCGCCGTTCCAGAACACCATGTCCGCTCCCGTCTCGCGCTGGATGTACGCGCCCAGGTGGCGGTCGGGTGCCCAGAGGATTTTTTGCCCCGCAGCCTTCAAGGCGCCGACGATGTCGAGCGCGCAGCTCGACGTGACCAGCCAATCGGCCCGCGCCTTGACGGCAGCGCTGGTGTTGGCATAGACCACCACGGTACGGTCGGGGTGCGCATCGCAAAACGCGCTGAACTCGTCCACGGGGCAACCCAGGTCCAGCGAGCAGGTGGCATCCAGGTCGGGCATGAGCACCGTTTTCTCGGGGCTCAGGATTTTGGCCGTCTCGCCCATGAAGCGCACGCCGCTCACGACCAGCGTCTGGGCGGCGTGGTCGCGGCCGAAGCGGGCCATCTCCAGCGAATCGCTCACGAGGCCGCCGGTTTCCTCGGCTAAATCTTGCAGGTCGGGGTGCACGTAGTAGTGCGACACCATGACCGCGTTTTTCTCTTTGAGCAGGCGGCGGATCTTGTCTTTCAACGCGGCGCGCTCGGCCTGGGTTGGTTCGGGCGGCACGCGGGCCCAGGCGTGTTTGGTGGAGCACACCGCCCCCCCTGCGGCCTCATCGGGCTGCTCGTATTCGATATCAATCACTGTAGTCATGGCAGGGTTCCATAGCATTGCAAAGTGGCAGCCGCACTTCAAACAGGCACGCACGAGGCCAGCGGACGCCGCGCAAGGGCCGCCCCGCCGCGCAGCGGCTCAGGCGAGTGGTCACTGAACTTCCTGCAGGCGCATGGAGAAATCGGTGGCCTTCACGTCTTTCGTCAGCGTGCCGATGGAAATGCGGTCCACGCCGGTTTCGGCCAACTCGCGCAGGCCATCGAGCGTCACGCCACCCGAAATTTCGAGAATGGCCCGGCCTGCGTTGATGCGCACGGCTTCGCGCAGCATGGGCAGGGGCATGTTGTCCAGCAGCACCATCTTGGCGCCAGCATCCAGCGCCTCGGCCAACTGTTCGAGCGTTTCCACTTCAATCTCAATGAACTGGGCCTGTGCAGCGACCTTCTCGGCCGCGCGCAGCACGGCCGTGACGCCACCGGCCGCGGCAATGTGGTTTTCCTTGATCAGCACCGCATCGTGCAGGCCGATGCGGTGGTTGGTGCCTCCGCCAATGCGCACGGCATACTTTTGCGCCAGGCGCAGGCCCGGAATGGTCTTGCGCGTATCCACAATGTGGGCACGGGTGCCCGCCACCACGTCCACATAGGTGCGGGTTTTGGTGGCCACGGCCGAGAGCAGTTGCAGGAAGTTGAGCGCCGTGCGCTCGGCGCTGAGCAGCGCGCGGGCGTTGCCCTCCAGCTCCAGCACCACCTGGTCGGGCGTGCAGCGCTGGCCTTCGGTCACATGCCAGGTGATCTGCACGGTGGGGTCTAGTGCGCGCAGCGCCGCCTCGGCCCAGGGAGCGCCGCAGATGACGGCGGACTCGCGCGCCAGGATGCGGGCGCGGGCCCGGCGGGTGGGGTCGATCAAACCGGCCGTGAGGTCGCCGGAGCCGACGTCTTCAGCCAGGGCACGGGCCACATCAGCCTGGGCCAGAGCCCTCACATCGTTGTCATTCATGGGACGGGTCGCGGGGTGTAACACTGCTGTCATGGGCCGCGAGCATACCGGGAACGCAAAGGCCACTGCGCTAGAGTAGGCCACGGCCTCCCGCCCCGGAAACCATAAGTACGCCCATGATTGGTCGCATAGACTCGCGGCAATTTTTCTTGCCCCGGGAGCCCTCATGACAGCAACCAGCGCCGTTTCCGCGTCGCCCTACGGCACGCTGCCGCCCGCGTCCCCCATGCCCCAGCGCCGCCCCGTCAGCCTGCCGCGGCTGGCGCAGATGCGGCAGGCGGGTGAAAAGATCACCATGCTGACGGCCTACGACGCCACCTTCGCCGCCGTGGCTGATGCTGCGGGCGTGGAATGCATCCTGGTGGGTGACTCGCTGGGCATGGTGTGTCAGGGCTTGCCCAGCACCGTGGGGGTGACACTGGACACCATGTCCTACCACACGGCCAGCGTGGCGCGTGGCCTGCAGCGGGCGCAGGGCACGGCTTGGCTGATCGCCGACCTGCCCTACGGCACCTATGCCGAAAGCCGCGAGCAGGCCCTGCGCAGCGCCTGCACGCTGATGCAGGCAGGCGCCCACATGGTCAAGCTCGAAGGCGGCGGGTGGACCGCGCCCGCCGTGGAATTCCTGGTGAAACGCGGCGTGCCGGTGTGCGCGCACCTGGGGCTCACCCCCCAGACCGTTCACGCCCTTGGCGGCTACCGGGTGCAAGGCAAGGGCGAAGATGCCGCGCGCACGCTGCGCCAGCACGCCCACGAACTGCAGGACGCCGGGGCCGCCATGCTGGTGCTGGAGATGGTGCCTAGCGCGCTGGCCGCCGACATCACGGCCGAACTGCCGCACTGCCACACGATCGGCATCGGCGCAGGCAACGGCACCGCAGGCCAGGTGCTGGTGCTGCACGACATGCTGGGCATGAACCTGGGCAAGATGCCGAAGTTCGTCCGCAACTTCATGGACGGCGCGGGCAGCGTGCGTGCGGCCATGGAAACGTACGTGCAAGCCGTCAAGCATGGACACTTTCCCGACAACGCCGTGCATGCCTGGTAGCCCTCGACAGCCCTTCACGCGCTGCGCACACCGAATTCCCGTTCGCCTTCCCTTTCGATTCCGATGCTCATCGCCCACACCATCGCCGAGCTGCGCCAGGCCCTGGCCCCGCACCGCCACCCCGCCTTCGTACCCACCATGGGCAACCTGCACGCCGGGCACATTGCCCTGGTGCACCAGGCCAAGCCGCTGGGCGACGTCACGGTGGCCAGCATTTTTGTGAACCGCCTGCAATTCCTGCCGCACGAGGACTTTGACAGCTACCCCCGTACCTGGGACGCGGACTGTGCGCAGTTGCGGGCGGCAGGCTGCGACGTGCTGTTCGCCCCCCGCGAAAAAGACCTGTACCCGCAGCCCCAGACCTTCAAGGTGCACCCCGACCCGGCCCTGGCGGACATCCTGGAAGGCCACTACCGCCCCGGATTTTTCGTGGGTGTGAGCACCGTGGTGATGAAGCTGTTTGCCTGCGTGCTAGGCACCACGGGCGGCACCGCTGTGTTTGGCAAGAAGGACTATCAGCAACTCATGGTCATCCGCCAGATGGTGCAGCAGTTCGCCTTGCCCATCGACATCGTGGCAGGCGAGACGCGCCGCGCAGTGGATGGGCTTGCGCTGAGTTCACGCAACGGCTATCTCAGCTCGCAAGAACGGCAGGAGGCGGTGGCGCTGCCGCAGGCCCTGCAGCAGCTCGCGGGGCGGTGGGCCACCAGCGCGCCCCACGAACGCGATGCCCTGGAGGCGCTCGCGATGGAAGCGCTTCGCGCGCGGGGCTGGCAGCCGGACTACCTGACCGTGCGCCGCCGCAGCGACCTGCAGCCCCCCACGGCGCAGGACCAGCCCGGCGCACTGGTCGTGCTCGGAGCTGCACGCCTGGGCACCACCCGGCTCATCGACAATCTCGAGTTCTAGTGCTACTGATTTAATAGCTGCCTGTGCTTGTTCCATCAGCGCGGGGGCCGCTTTTACCTCAAAGCATCTCCGATGATGCCACCTGCGGGGACGCCCGAGGAGACTGGGCCTGCACCAGATCGTGCACGAACCTCAGCTTGACCATGGCCCCAGAAGACAGCGCAAAGGGGTAAGCATCATGCTGACCCAGGCTCCGGTTCAGGCTGTTGAGCATCAAGGTCAGCGGAACCCACTGGCGCACCATGTCCTGGAACGCAGGGCGAGGTTCGGCAAACGGATCAGTGACGTGGTGACGCAGGGCTGCATGGGGGTCAGGGACGGTGACGCCCGTCTCGTAGCTGGCTGCCGTCTCCAGCAAGTCGATCATGTGCAGGTAATGGGCCCATGTCTCGGCCCAGTCTTCCCAGGGGTGGGCTGCGGCGTAGGCGCTCACGTGGCGTGCAGCCCAGTCGCCGAGATCATTGCGCCGCGCGTAGTGCGCGTCCAGTGCAGCGGCGTAGTCCTGGCGCTCATCGCCAAACACCTGCCGAAATGCCTCAATGCGGCCGCCATCGCGCACGAGCTGGTCCCAGTAGAAGTGACCCGACTCGTGCCGAAGGTGCCCGATGAGCGTGCGGTAAGGCTCACCCAGGGCAATGCGGCGGCGGGCCCGTTCGTCGTCGTCCGCCTCTGCCACGTTCAGGGTGATGGTGCCGCCCAGATGGCCCGTGAGGATCGTTGGGCCCCCTGGCAGGTCCGCAAGAAATTCAAACACTGGGCCGAATTTCCCCGGCAGTGGCTCCAGGCCCAACCGCGCCAACGTATAGAAGAGCTGGCGCTTGGCCGCCTCGATTTGCTTCCAGCGCCGCAGATTCGCGGCGTCCGACAAATCCGGAAGCACCCGGGTCTGCCGACACGAGACGCACAGGTCGGCATAGTCATTGGCGGGGATGGCAAAGTTGCAAGCCTCGTGAGCCGTGTGGTTATGGCACATCCTGTACAGGCGGCCTCCGTAGTGGGTGCCCCCGCGCTCTCCCATGCGGCGCCAAAGCCCTGCGCCATCCTGGGGCGCGGGAGCCAGTGCCGCCATGGTCAGCTCATCGGGCAAGAACGCCAAGGTGCTGCCGCAATGCAGGCATCGCACACTGTCGAAGAACACCAGGTGACCGCAATGGTCGCAGTTGAAGACACGCATGGAGCCGAGCTTATACCTCTGGTGCGGCGGCGGGTGAAGCGGCTCGATTTTCAGCCTCCTCGCTTGCCTCGCCTCGCAACAAATGACAAAGGCTCCAGGCACTGGTCCTGGAGCCCGCATCCTGCCTTCTTGCAGAGCGGCCGCGCCGCGCGCTACACGAAGGTCAAGCTGTCTGTCCGATCAGGGACGCACAACGATGCTGTTGCGGACCTCGCGCACATTCTTGGTATTGCGGGCGATGGCTTCAGCTTGGTTCTTTTCAGCCTGCGATTTCGCAAATCCCGACAGCTGGACCGTGCCGTTGAGCGTCTCCACGCTGATGGAGGTTGCCGACACCGATTTGTCTTCCGCCATCTTGGCCTTCACCGCGGTGGTGATGCTGGCATCGTCCACGTAGGCGCCCATGGTCTGCTGATTGCGCGCCACGGAGCAGCCCGTAGCGGTGACGATGGTGACGCCAGCGACGGCGGCAAAAGCGAGGGCACGTGCGTATTTCATGATGTTGTCCTTATGGAAGATAGGTTGGAAACGCGGGTGCTGGGGAGTTCAATCCGCCGGTCTGTTGCACCCTCCGTGACCGGCAAACCGTGGGTTCCAGTGTTGGGTTTGTCTGATAGTTCTTGTGCTTCCTGGTCGGCCGGCCAGTGGACTCATCGCCAAGCCGCCGAGCCAGCCAGGAGCGGCTGGCTTGATCAATAGGCTGAATGATGGTGGTGATGACGGCGGCGCGACGCCATCATGAACAAGGCAGCCAGAGCAGCACCAGATGCGGCGGCGATGACCAGGGACTTGCCAGGCTGCTCGGCCACGTACTTGCTGGTGGCGTCTGCTGCTTCATGCATCTTCTGGCGTGCGCGGGCACTCGTTTCAGCGCAGTAGTCGATGCTGCGTGCGGCCAGTTCCTGGGCACGCGCGGCCAGATCGTCAATGACCGGATCCGTCTGGCTGCGCAGGGTGCGCACGCCTTCCTCGGCTTTTTCCAACGTGCTGTTGGCCGTGGCGCGGGTGGACTGGACGGCGTCTTGCGCACTTTGCAGCACGTCGTCGGCGATGTGACGCGCGCTGCTCGCAACTTTGTCGGTGGCGGTCTGGATGCTCATTGAGGGGCTCCTTGGATGCGGTGAGGTAAATACAAAAACGGTGAGGTGTTCAGGCAGCCCAGGCGGTCAGCCCTTTCGCTGCAGGCCCAGCACGAAGGTCACGATGGCCATGACCACGAACACGAAGAACAAAATCTTGGCAATGCCCACCGCCCCGGCAGCGATGCCGCCAAAGCCGAAGAGAGCCGCGATCAGTGCGATCACCAGAAAAACCACTGCGTAATGCAACATTTCTTTTCTCCTTTCAGGGGGCCGGTGTGCCGGCGGTTAAGGACGGCACAGGACTTCAGCGCCTGGAGTCCACTGTAGGAAGTTCTGATGAGGGACGATGCCGGTCCTCGGCGCGCACCCCTGTCGGCGATGCGGGGAGGGCCCTGTAGGACAAAGCCGTGATGCTTTGCCATGGCTGCCGGCGCGTCGTAGATTTCGCGCCGTGCGGACGCTTGCCGTCAGGCCTCTGCGGGCTTGGGCAGGGGCGTGTCCGCCGCACCGGGTCGCTGCTGCAGCGGCAGCACGGCCGACACGAGGGTGCCGTTGCCCGGCCGGGACGTGATGGACAACCGGCCCCCCGCGGACTCCACACGGTGCCGCATGCCCGACAGCCCGTGCGAAGTAGGCCGCACTGCGGCGGGATCGAAGCCGCTGCCGTTGTCGCGCACCTGCACCGCCACATGAGTGGGGTACCCGTGGATGGACACCAGCACCTTAGTGGCCTTGGCGTATTTGCCGATGTTGGTGAGGGCCTCTTGCACCATGCGGTACACCGTGAGTTGCGCGGCGTCGGGTAGCTGCACAGACTCCAGGCTGGTCTCGATCTCGATGCCGGCGCGTTCCGCATATTCGCGCGTGAGGATCTCGATGGCTGCCGTCAACCCGAGGTTGGACAGCGACGAAGGCCGCAGGTCTTCGATGATGCGGCGCTTGAGCGCAATGCCGCTGTTGAGCGTGTCGGTGAGGTGCTTGAGCCGCTCGCCCACTTCTGGCGTGGCGGCGGTGTCGATCCGCGATTTGAGCCGCGCCACGTCCAGCTTGGCAGCCGTCAACAAGGCGCCCAGTTCGTCATGGAGCTCGCGCGCGAGGTGGCCCCGCTCTTCCTCCCGCACCTGCTGCAGGTGGTTCGCCAGTTCAGAGAGGGTGGCTGTGCGCAGCTTCACCAGACTCTCCAGACGGTCACGCTCACGCTCTAGCAATGCCTGCTCGCGCAGGTTGACCGACTGGAGCGCCTGTGCCTGGCGCAGGTACATGTAGAACGCGAGCAAGCCGATGGCCGTCACCGTGGCAATGCCAATGCGCGAAAGCATGAGCGACTGCTCAATCTGTTCGCGCCCCAGCCGCACATGTTCGTCGCTGCGAGCAATCAGTTCGTGTGCATGTTTGCGGATGCCCTCCATGTGCTCCTTGCCCACGTCGGTGTGCAAGATGAACTTCCACGCATCTTCGTTGCCCTGGCGGCGCAGACGCAGGCTGAGCTCCATCTCCGCCAGCTTGCGCGATATCTGCCGCGACAGCAGCGCGAATTCCTGCATGTCCTCTGGCGAGTTCATGAACAGGTTCCGCAATCCGTCCAGATTGGTCTGCACACTCGCCACGGCCTTGTCGTAGGGTTCAAGGTAGGTCTCGTTGCCCGTGAGCAGATAGCCGCGCTGGCCTGTTTCAGCGTCCAGCATGCTCTGCAGCAAGAGATTGACGGCCTTGCGCGTGTTCTGCCCGTGGGTCATTTGCTCCACGGCATCCTGGGAACGCATGTGCCCTGTCTCGTTGATACCCACCAGTACCATCGCAGCCAGCAAGGCCATTGGCAGGCTCAGCGCCATCTTGCGAACTTTGGGCAGCCAGATGCGGGTGTTTTCTTTAAGGCTCATACGCGGTATTCTGGATAATGTGTAAGCCCTACAAGCACCGCCCTGCACCCAGGGTCGGCTGCCCGAGAACCTTTCCAACCAATCACCATCAGGCGCGGCACTCCCGCCCTGCGAAAGAAAGTTCGATGATCAAAATTGGCATTGTGGATGACCACGCGATTGTTCGCTCCGGCTTGCGACAGTTCCTCTCCGAGCATGTGGACCTGCGGGTCGAGGGCGAGGCTGCCAACGGCCGCGAAGCGATCGACCTCGTGCGCAACAAAGAGATTGACGTCCTTCTCATGGACCTGTCGATGCCCGGCCAGAGCGGGCTCGACGCACTGGCCATGCTGCGTGCAAAGGCGCCCGACATGGGCATCCTGATCCTGAGCGGCTACCCGGAAGAGCACTACGCCATCAACCTGATCCGGCAAGGCGCCAGCGGCTACCTCAACAAGGAATGCGAACCTTCCGAGATCGTGGAGGCCATTCGCACCATTGCGCTGGGTCGACGCTACCTCACGCCCGCCGTGGCCGAACTGCTGGCCCAGCAACTCAACCGCAAGGACGACGCGCCGCCCCACGAACAACTCTCGGAACGCGAGTTCCAGGTGTTCCTCAAGCTGGCCAAGGGCGAAACAGCGGGCGATATTGCCAAGGCCCTGTCGCTGAGCGTGAAGACGGTGAGCACCTACCGCACGCGGTTGATGGAGAAGATGAGCCTCTCGTCCAATAGCGACCTGACCTATTACGCTCTCAAGAACCGGTTGATCGACTGAACTTTGGCCGCTGCCCGGTGCGCACCGGGTACGGTCAGCACGCGAGCCACGTTGACGCGGCGGTGGATGCCTCAGCCGCGCCAACACGGCTCGCCGCAGCGCGCAAGGCAGCCCGCGCGGAAGCGGTGACCCGCCAACAGAAGAGATTTCAAAAGTCACCGCGGTAACGGGGGCTTGGCGCCGCCGCTGGCTGATGACCTCAGGCGGCTTGCCCTGAAGCGGGCATGGGTGGATTGAAGTCCAGGCCCACCGGGGTGCTGTGCTGGATGCAGTAGTCCACCAGCGCGTCGATTTCATTGGATTTGTCGAACACTGCATCGACACCCAACTGCGCGCAACGCATGCGCACATCCGGCGTGGCGTAGTTGCTGAGCACCACCATTTTTTGGCCGGGCTTGCGGTCGCGACATGCGGCCAGAACACCCAGTCCACTGCCCTGGCGCAAAAAGAGATCCACGATGGCCAAGTCCCACTCGCCGCGGTGCGCGGCGAGCCAGCTCTTGCCTTCGTCTTCCGTTTCCGCCACCCCGACCGCCTCTACGGACGCAAGTTCTTCGAGAGTCCCGATGAGGTTCTCGCGAATGGTCGCGTTGTCTTCAACAATGTAGGTGCGGAGTTTCACGGGTGAATCCAAGGTGCGACCGGTGCACAGTTGCGCTGATCGAAGTTCCAATGTAGATGCACGAACATCGCAATTCTGCCAGCCGCCGCACGCGGCGCTCGTAGGCGTTTTCCTACCCCGCCACACCCTTGCTGGTTCACCGCATTCGAGAAATCGGTACAGACCGGTGCGGCAAATGCCCGGGGCTACGCGTGAGCCGCTGCGTTTGCAAGTCCCTCGGTCCCGCACACCGCGCAGTGGGGAGCACGCTGAAGCTGGAGCGAGCTGAACTCCATGGACCGGCCATCCAGCATCAGCAGTCGCCCTGCCAGGGAGGTGCCCACGCCCGCCACAAGCTTGAGCGCTTCGGTCGCCTGCAGAGCCCCCACCACGCCGACCAGTGGCGCGAACACGCCCATCGTGGAACAACGCACCTCCTCGAACTCGGCCTGGGGCGGAAAGATGCAGGCGTAGCAGGGCGAGAGCGCATCGCGCGGGTCCACCACCGTGATTTGCGCGTCGAAGCGGATGACCGCTCCGGCCACCAGCGGCTTGCCGTGGCGCACGCATGCCGCGTTGACGGCATGGCGGGTGACGTAGTTGTCGCTGCAGTCCAGGACAATGCTGGCCTCGCGCACCAGGCCATCGAGCCCGGCAGCATCCGCGCGTGCCTGCAGCGCGGTCACCCGCACTTCGGGGTTGATGGCGCTCATCGCCACGGCCGCAGAGGCTACCTTGGGCTGACCCACCCTTTCCGTGGTGTGCGCGATCTGCCGCTGGAGGTTGGTCAGGTCGACCACGTCATCGTCCACAAGGGTGATGTGCCCCACGCCGGCCGAAGCGAGATACAGCGCTGCCGGGGAACCCAGGCCGCCGGCGCCGATGATGAGCGCGTGGGCAGCCAGCACTTTCTGCTGCGCTTCGATGCCCATTTCATCCAGCAGGATGTGGCGGGAGTATCGGAGGAGCTGGTCGTCGGTCATGAGGCAATCTTCAGGGGGCCGGGAGGGCCAATGAAAAAGCCGGATTCCGCGGGAATCCGGCTTTGGGCTTCAGAAAAGAAGCTTCAATTTTCCTTCTTTTCTTCCTTGCGCTCCGTCTGCGTCTTGCTGACCAAGACAGAACGGCCCTTGAGCTGGTTGAGCGCCTGCACGAGCTGGAAGTCCTTGTCGCTGCCGAACTCGGGCACCTTGCGGTCAGCCGCGGGTTTCTTGGCCTCTTCTTCCATGCGCTTGCGGGCGTCCTCACGGGCCTTTTCGCGGGCTTCGTCCTTCTTTTCCTCGCCCTGGCCGCTGCCCAGGTGCTTGTCCAGATCAGCCTCGCGCATGCGCAGCGCTGCAAAGAGGTTGCCTTCTTCGGACTCGTCGACCATCACGTCAGGCACGATGCCCTTGGCCTGGATCGACTTGCCGCTCGGGGTGTAGTAACGCGCGGTGGTCAGCTTGATGCCGGTGTCCGGTCCCAGGGGGCGCACGGTTTGCACCGAGCCCTTGCCAAAAGTCTGGCTGCCCATGATGGTGGCGCGCTTGTGGTCTTGCAGCGCACCCGCCACGATTTCGCTGGCGGAGGCTGAGCCTTCATTGACCAGCACCACCAGCGGCACCGTTTTGAGCGCTGCGGGCAGGCGCTTGAGCGGATCACCTCCGCCGCGGCGCTGGTAGTAGTCGGGCGAGGCCTTGTAGGTGGCCTTGCTGTCGGCCAGCTGGCCGTTGGTGGAAACCACGGTCACGTTCTCTGGCAAAAACGCCGCAGAGATCGCCACGGCAGCATCCAGCAGCCCGCCCGGGTCGTTGCGCAGGTCCAGCACCAGTCCCTTGAGGTTGGGCTCCTGCTTGTAGACCTCTTCGACCTTGCGCACGAAGTCATCCACCGTGCGCTCCTGGAACTGCGACAGGCGGATCCAGGCGTAGCCCGGCTCCACCACCTTGCCCTTGACGGACTGGGTCTTGATTTCCTCGCGCGTGATGGTGACGGGGAACGAGCGGTTTTCGTCCTTGCGGAAGATGGTGAGCACGACCTTGGTGTTGGGCTCGCCCCGCATGCGCTTGACCGCGTCGTTGAGCGTCAGCCCCTTGACGGCTGTCTCGTCAATCTTGGTGATCAGGTCGTTGGTCTTGAGGCCGGCGCGGAAGGCGGGCGAGCCTTCAATGGGGGACACCACCTTGATCAGGCCGTCTTCCTGGGTGATTTCGATCCCCACGCCCACAAAACGGCCCGAGGTGCCTTCGCGGAATTCCTTGAAGGACTTCTTGTCGAAGTACTGGGAGTGGGGGTCCAGGCTCGCGACCATGCCGGAGATGGCGTCGGTGATGAGCTTCTTGTCATCCACCGGCTCGACGTAATCGGTCTTGACCAGGCCGAACACCGCCGACAGCTGCTGGATTTCTTCCAGGGGCAGCGGCGTCATGGCCCCGCGCGCCACGGTCTGCAGCGACACGGTGGTGAGCGCACCCGCCACCACCCCGACGGACACCCAACCCGCGATTTTCAGTTTCTGGCCCATACAACTACCTTTTCCCGCTTCGAAATCAATATACACCTTGGAAGGGCCTGGCCCGCTGCGGTTCCGCGCGGACGCTGGTTTTGGCAGCGGAATATGGCGGGGTTTTCCCGCCTTTACGCGGGCTTTACGCTTTGCCCTGCGAAGCCACAGCGGCCGCGGCCTTCGCAGCTGCCTCCGCATCGCCCAGATAGTAGTGGCGGATGGGCTTGAGGTCGGCGTCGAGTTCGTATACCAGCGGGATTCCGTTGGGAATGTTCAGGCCCACGATGTCCGACTCGGAAATGTTGTCCAGGTACTTCACCAGGGCCCGGATGGAGTTGCCGTGCGCCGCCACCACAACGCGCTTGCCAGAGCGGATGGCCGGCGCCATGGCGTCGTTCCAGAACGGCAACACGCGGGCTACGGTGTCTTTCAGGCATTCGGTCAGCGGCACGCTGCCTTCGGCCAGGCCAGCGTAGCGGCGGTCGCTGCGCTCGCTGCGGGGGTCGGCGGCCTCCAGGGCGGGCGGCGGCGTGTCATAGCTGCGGCGCCACACCAGCACCTGCTCGTCGCCGTACTGCTTGGCCATGTCGGCCTTGTTCAGACCCTGCAGGGCGCCATAGTGGCGCTCGTTCAGTCGCCAGTCCTTGACCACCGGCAGCCAGGTGCAGTCCATCTCATCCAGGGCGTACCACAGGGTGTGGATGGCGCGCTTGAGCACGCTGGTGAAGGCCAGGTCGAACTCGTAGCCTTCCGCCTTGAGCAGCTTGCCGGCGGACATGGCCTGGGAAACCCCTGTGGGCGTGAGATCCACGTCGGTCCAGCCGGTAAAACGGTTTTCAAGGTTCCAGGTGGATTCGCCGTGGCGGATCAAAACGAGCTTGTACATGGTTTCCCCAGGAAAGGCGGGTCTAAGAAAAGCGAAAAGCGGGCCAAAACCCAGCATTCTAGAATTACGGGGTTCGCCAACCCAAGGAATCTTTGTGAAATTCATTATCGACAACTGGTATCTGATCTTCGTTGCACTGGCCTCCGGCAGCATGTTGCTGTGGCCGGCGCTCAAGAGCGCCAGTGGCGGTTCGCTGACGCCGGCACGCGCCGTGCAGCTCATCAACCGCGAGAAGGCCGTGGTCATCGACGTCTGCGAAACCGAGGAATACGCTGCCGGCCACGTGGGCGGTGCAAAGAACGTGCCGCTGGGCCAGCTCGAAGAGCGCCTGCCCGCCGTGGTCAAGAACAAGGCCCTGCCCGTGGTGCTCGTGTGCGCCAGCGGCGCGCGCTCCAACCGGGCCGTGGCGATTGCCAAGAAGCTGGGCTATGAGAACGCCCAGTCCCTGGCCGGCGGCCTCAAGGCCTGGCGCGAAGCCAGCCTGCCCGTGGAAAAGAACTGATCCGCCCCCAGTTATTCCATCAGCGCTAGTCTTGCCATTGGTTTTAGCCCCACCGGAAGAAAAGGAAGGATCGCCATGCAACCCGTGAAGATGTACACCACCGCCGTCTGCCCCTACTGCATCCGGGCCAAGCAGATCCTCAAGTCCAAGGGTGTGGAGCAGATCGAGGAGATCCGCATCGACATGGACCCGGCCGCGCGCGCGCACATGATGGAGATCACCGGACGCCGCACAGTGCCGCAGATCTACATCGGCGACACGCACGTGGGCGGCCACGACGACCTGGTGGCGCTGGACGGCCGCGGCGAGTTGATGCCCCTGCTAGGCGCCTGACCCCTGCCCCGGGCGCTGCATAATGCAGCCCCATGTGCCCGCTGCGGGAGCTGATCCCCGGCGGGTTTCGTTTTGCCAAAAACTCGTTTGCAAAAGAGACTTCACCATGGCCGACCAAGCAACTCCCGTCTTCCAGATCCAGCGCGTCTACCTCAAGGACATGTCGCTGGAGCAGCCCAACTCCCCCGCCATCCTGCTTGAGCAAGAGCAGCCCAACGTAGACATCCAGCTGGGCGTGGAAGCCACGCCCGTGGCCGAAGGTATCTTTGAAGTGGCGGTGACGGCCACGGTGCAGACCAAGATCAAGGACAAGACGGTGTTCCTGGTGGAAGCCAAGCAGGCCGGCATTTTTGAAATCCGCAACGTGCCCGAAGACCAGATGGGCCCGATCATGGGCATCGCCTGCCCGCAGATCGTGTACCCCTACCTGCGTGGCAACGTGGCCGATTTGATCAACCGCGCAGGCTTCCCGCCCGTGCACCTGGCTGAAATCAACTTCCAGGGCATGTACGAGCAGCAGCAAGCCCAGGCCGCTGGCCAGACTTCGCCGATCGTCACGCAGTAAGAAGCGTGCTCCCCCTGAGGCGCTTCGCGCCGTCCCCCTCTCTCGTCGCGCTGCGCGCTCGGGAGGGGGACGCAGCCAGCGGCCTGGCGAAGGCAGTTCCGCGGCTGCCCCGACTGGGCCGCGTTGGTTCCAGCAGCGGCTCCCAGGTCACTGCGCAGGGTCTGATAACTTCAACGTCTTTTTTGGCTCCAGCGCTTATCTAGCAAGCGCAAGCAGCTATGAAAATCATAGTATTGGGTGCCGGCGCCTGGGGTTCGGCGCTCGCCATGAGTGCTGCCCAGCATCCGGCCGGGCATGCGGTCACGCTGTGGGCGCGCGATGCGGGTCAGGCACAGGCCATGCGCGCGGCGCGCCAGAATGCGCGGTACCTGCCGGGCATCGACTTCCCCCCCTCTCTCACCGTGGCGGATGGCCACTTTGGCGCCCTGCTGCCGGGCGCCGACCTGGTGATCGTGGCCACGCCCATGGCGGCGCTGCGTGGCATGCTGCAGGCGCTGGCGGGCTGCGGTGCGCCGGTGGCGTGGCTGTGCAAGGGGTTCGAGGCGGTGCCGCCCGGTGCCGATGCAGCATCTTTTGGGCTGCTGGCGCATGAGGTGCAAGCGCAGGTAGCTCCCGATTTGATAGCAGGCGTATTCAGCGGCCCGAGCTTTGCCCAAGAGGTGGCCCTGGCGCAACCCACGGCGCTGGTGGCGGCCAGCGTCCATGCCGCCGTGCGCGATGCGCTGGTCCGCGCCTTTCACAGCCCGAGCGTGCGGGTGTACGCCAACGAGGACATCGTGGGCGTGGAAGTGGGCGGCGCGGTGAAGAATGTGCTGGCCATCGCCACCGGCCTGTGCGACGGGCTCTCGCTGGGCCTCAATGCGCGCGCGGCGCTCATCACGCGGGGCCTGGCCGAAATGACGCGGCTGGGGCTGGCACTGGGAGCGCGGCCCGACACCTTCATGGGGCTGTCGGGCCTGGGCGACCTGGTGCTCACGGCCACGGGCGACCTGTCACGCAACCGGCGCGTGGGCATGCTGCTGGCGCAGGGCCGCAGCCTGGCACAGGCCGTGGAGTCGCTGGGGCATGTGGCCGAAGGCGTCTACAGCGCGCGCACCGTGGTGCAGCGTGCGCAGCTGCTGGGCGTGGACATGCCCATTGCTGAGGCCGTGGTGGCCTTGCTGGATGGCCGCCTGCGTCCCGCGGAGGCCGTGGCACAGCTGATGGGTCGCGGCCCCCGGGTCGAGGCCTGAGCCCTTCTTCCACACAAGAAAAAGCCGCAGGGCACCCTTCAATCAGGTGCCATGCGGCTTTCGTTCTTTACGGGATGCCTGCTCGACAGGCCCGGTGTTCAGAACACGCCAAACAGCATGAGCAGCAGCACAACCGACAGAGGGACGCCGAGCAGCCAAGCGATGATGGGCATGGTGATCTCCTTGTAGAAGGGGTAAAGGTTGATGAGGTGATGTCACCTTATCGTCGCCCCCTGCCCCTGCTTGTGCGCCATCGCTGCCCCTGTGCGTAGTCCCGTGCCTACCCCCCTGCCCGCGGCCTGGGCAGCCCCTCAGAACGCGTTTGCGATCTCGCAGGGGTCGCGTTGGCGCGCCATCGTGATGGACGTGGATGCTTCGGATGCGCCGCATGGGCTCGTGCCCATGCAAGCAGCCGGGGCGTCAAAGCTCCGAGTTCATCAGCCCGAATTCACTCCAACCCTTCGGGCAGTGGTCTTTGCGGGCGGCCTGTGGCGTTGCGGCGTTTGCCAATAGCCGAGCTATTGGCTGCGTACCGCGCCTTGCACACCATCCTGCAAAGACCGCTGCGCGCCCCCTGCGAGACCGTGGACAGACCCCTACAGGCCGACTTCGAGCGCCAGCAGTTCTTCCACCGTCTGGCGGCGGCGGATGAGGCGCGCTTGCCCGCCGTCCACCAGCACTTCGGCAATCAGCGGACGCGTGTTGTAGTTCGAGGACATGCTGGCGCCGTAGGCCCCCGTGTCATGGATCACCAGCAGATCGCCCACCTGCGCGGCGGGCAGCTCACGCGGCAGCACCACGCCGCCGTCGCCCTGCGTGAACACATCCCCGGATTCGCACAGCGGCCCGGCCACCACGGTGGGCTGCGGCGCCGCGGCGGATCCATCGCGGCGCAGCACGCTCATGGCGTGGTAGCTGCCGTACATCGACGGACGCATGAGCTCGTTGAAGCCGGTATCGACCAGCACGAAGTGGTTGCTGCCCGCGTCCTTGGCGGCGCGCACCTGGCCCAGCAGCACGCCGGATTCCGCTACCAGGAAGCGGCCGGGCTCGATCTCCAGCCCGAGCTTGTGGCCCACGATGGCCTCGGCCTGCTGGCGCGCGGCGTCCCAAAGGCCATGGTAGTGCTGCGTATCGACCACCGGGTCGCCGCTGCGATAGGGGATGGACAGACCACCGCCCGCCGAGATGGCGTGCAGGTCATGCCCCGCCGCGTGCGCCGTGCGCACCAGGTTGACCATGGCGCCGCACACTTCCTGCAGATGGCTGTAGTCCACGCCCGAGCCGATGTGCATGTGCAGGCCCACCAGCTTCAGGCCATGCTGCTGAATGGCAGCCAGCGCCGCAGGCAGGTCGGTATGCCAGATGCCGTGCTTGCTGTGCTCGCCACCCGTGTTGGTCTTGTTGCTGTGGCCATGGCCAAAGCCCGGATTGATGCGCAGCCACACCGCGTGGCCGGGGGAGCGCGCGCCCAGCTGGTGCAGCATGTCGATGGAACCGGCGTTGACGGGCACGCCGTGCTCCACCACGCAGTCGAGCGTGGCCGCGTCGAAAAGGTCGGCGGTGAACACGATCTCCGACGGCTCGCCACCGGCCACGTAGCCCGCCGCCAGCGCACGCAGGATCTCGCCACGCGAGACGGCATCCACCTTCACGCCCTGCTCGCGCATGAGCTTCAGGATGTGAATGTTGGAGCAGGCCTTTTGCGCAAAGCGGATGGTCTCGAAGTTGGACACCTGCGCAATGCGCTGGCGGATGGTGGCCGCGTCGTACACCCACAGCGGGGTGCCGAACTGGTCGGCCAGCGCCCAGAGCTGGGCGGCGGAGAAGGGGTTGGACATGTAAGGCTCCGGAAGGCAGGAAAGCGGATGGAAGCCGTGATGATGCCGCTGCCTGATTATTTGGTCGAATGCTTTGATATTCGCCGTCCATTCACTTTCGATATGCTTCGCGCATGACTGGCACGACCGACTTCCCCCTGGCCCACCGCATCACCCACCGGCACATCGAGGTCTTCCGCGCGGTGATGACCGCTGGCAGCGCCACCGGCGCGGCCGACCTGCTGCACAGCTCACAGCCCACGGTGAGCCGCGAGCTGGCCCGGCTGGAGTCGCTGCTGGGTTATGCCTTGTTCGAACGCGTGCAAGGCCGCCTGCGCGCCAACGCGCGGGCGCTGGCCCTGTGGGACGAAGTGCAGCGCTCGTGGCAAGGTCTGGAGCGCGTGGTGGACCGCGCCGTGGCGCTGGGCCGCTCCGACGCCGTGCAGTTGGCCGTGCTGTGCCTGCCCGCGCTGGCACACGCGCTGCTGCCCGGCGCGGCGGCGCGGCTGATGCGGGTGCAGCCGCATGCGCGCCTCTCCGTCACGCCCCAGGAATCGCCGTTGCTGGAGGAATGGATGAGCGCCCAGCGCTTTGACCTGGGCCTGAGCGAACAGACCACCGCCCCACCCGGCACCCGGGCTGAAGTGCTGCTCACCCTGGATGAAGTGGCCGTGCTGCCCACCACCCATGCGCTGGCCGGCCAACCCGTGCTGCAGCTGGCGGATTTCGCCGATCAGCCCTTCGTGAGCCTGTCGGCCGATGACCCCTATCGCCGCCTTATCGACGCGCGGTTTGCCGAAGCCGACGTTCCGCGCACGCTGCGCATGGAAACCCACAGCGCGGCGGCCGTCTGCGCCATGGTGGAGCACGGCCTGGGCCTGGCCATCGTCAACCCGCTGACAGCCCTGACCGCTGCGGCCAGCGGCCGGCTGGCCCTGCGGCGGCTGGCATTTTCGATTCCGTTCAGCGTGTCGGCCTTGCTGCCGCTGTACCGCCCGCCGCTGCCCGAGGTGGCGCCGATGCTGGACGCCCTGCGGGCCGAAGCCGCGGATGTGGCCCGGCGCCTTGAAGACTTGGCCTGAATCCGGGAAATCCTGCGGCCGGCATGCTCGCATCCTGCCGCCGCGTGAGGAATGCTACGGATTAAATAGCTGCCGGCGCTTGCCTGACGGGCGCCAGGAGCCTTTTCTTGCCTCAGCCATCAGGGCGGCGTCAGGCTGCGCACCTTTTCGGCCAGCCGGTCCTGCACCGAAGGCGACACAAACTTGTCGACCTCGCCCCCCAGCACGGCGATCTCGCGAACGAAGGTGCTACTGATGAACTGGTACTTGTCGCTGGGCGTGAGGAACACCGTCTCCACCTGCGGCATCAGGCTGCGGTTCATGCCGGCGAGCTGGAACTCGTAGTCGAAGTCGGTCACGGCGCGCAGGCCGCGCACCATGGCCTTGCCGCCGCGCTCCACCACAAAGTCGCGCAGCAGGCCCGAGAACGGCTCGACCTGCACCTGGGGGTACATCTTGACGGCCTCACGGACCATCTCGATGCGCTCTTCCAGCGTGAACAGCGTCTTCTTGTGGTGGCCGGCGGCCACCGCGACGATCACGCGCTCGAACAGCTGCGTGGCCCTGCGCACCACGTCTTCATGACCCAGCGTGATGGGGTCGAAAGTTCCGGGGTACACGGCGAGCACGTTCTGGGCCATGGCTGGTTGTCTCCTGTCTGGCGGAATGGCGGTAGCCCGGGCGTGGCCGGGCTTGCCCCGGGGCCTGCCGGGCCGCGTGCGCGCATTATGCAGTGCAGTGCAACATGAGCGCCGCGCCTGCGTGAAAGGCGGGTGATCCTCCAGGCCAGCACACGCATCCGCCGGAGTGCGTCGCCCACCTCATCCATGTGAACGATGCCGGGCCCGGCAAGCCGCCCTACGATGCGCTGCCGCATCGCCACCGCCACCGGCGCCTTTGCCAGTGCTTTAGTTCGTGATCCCCACCTCCGCCACCGACGCGCTCTTTGAGACCGCGCATTGCCTCAACTGCCAGGCTGTGCTCTCCGGGCCTTTTTGCGCCCAGTGCGGCCAGAAGAAGGCCGCCCGCATCGGCGGCCGCACCGTCCGCAAGGAGGCATGGGAGCGGTTTCGCTGGTTCGAATGGACCACCCTGCGCGGCGCGCTGCGCGTGCTCCTGCAGCCCGGCACCATGGCGCGTGAGTACGTGCTCGGCCGCCGCAAGGACCACCCTCATCCCTTGACCCTGCTGTGCCTGGCCATCGGGCTGCTGCTCATCGTGCTGGGGCACACCGATTACCTGCGCCCCACCCTGCCCAGCGAGGAGGCACAGCGCATGTACGCGCTGGTCACCGCGTATTCCAAATGGTCTTTCTCGCTGGGCGCCGTGGCAGCGCTGGCCAGCATGTGGATCGTGTTCGGGCGCCGGGGCTACAACGCGGCCGAGTTGCTGGCGCTGGCGCTGTATTGCCAGGCGGTGTTCATCGCGCTGCAGATGCTCAACCAGCTGCCGCTGGTGCTGGCAGGCACGCCGGCGCTTCTCCAGTGGCACAAGGCTTGGTCGCCCTGGTACATGACGGCGCTGCAGACCGCCATGCTCATGGTGGCGCTGCGCCAGTTCTTCCAGGTGGATCTGCGGCAGGAAGGCTGGCGCCTGCTGGTGGCGGGGGGCCTGTTCGCCGCACTCAAGTGGCAGGCCACGCACTGGTATGCCCGCGGCGTGGTGGAACTGGTGCTCTGGCAGATGGCCCGATAGGCTTGCATCGCACCCGTTGCCGTTGCCGTTGCCGTTGCCACGCTGGAAGCGTGAACAATTTCATGGAAAGCCAGCCTCGCAAGGCCCCATCGTTCACCTGAATGATGCCACCCGCAAGGCAAGCCACCTACCATCCGGCGCAGTTCAACCGACACACCAAGGAGCGACGATTGACGGGTGAGGAACTGCTTACGCAGGAGCTGGGGATTGCCGACTTGCACACGCTCATGGCCGAAAGCCTGGAGGCTCTGGGCGAGCCCGGCATGGTGGAGCGCCTGCTGCACCGCCTGGGCCTGGCGCTGGGCAGCCACAAGGTGGTGCTGTTCTGCCCGCTGCCCGGCTCCGACGACCCGCTGGCCGCTTACCAGTGGGGCATGCCCGATGACTTCCTGGCGCGCTATGCGAACCTGATCCAGGGCAGCGACGCCTGGAGCGAGGCCCTGGAGCGGCAGCAGCCCCAGGCGCTGGCCCGCGGTGGATCGCTGAGCCAGCAGTTGGTGGGAACCCAGGCGCTGCGGCGCGGCGCGTTCTACGCCGACTACCTGAAACCGCTGGGCATCGACGCCATGGTCAACAGCATCGTGGAGGCGTCGCCGGAAACCGGCATGCATGTGCTGGCGATGTACAACGACCTGGGCCAGAGCGAGTTCACTCCCGAGCAGTTCGCGCGGCTGCGCGCCGCGACGCCGTGGGTGCGCAGCCTCATGCGAGCGCAGCGCCGCCTGCAGCACGCCCAGCGCCACAGCCAGGCGCTGGAACGCACGTTGGACCAGCTGCCGCTGGGGCTGATGCACGTGAACCGGCGCGGCGAGGTGCGCTACCTGAACGAGCACGCCCGCGCCTGGCTGGGCGTGGAAGACGAATGCCGCATCCTGCTGCGCCACGCCACACTCTGGCAGGCGCGCCAGCCGCTGCAGCTGGCGCAGATCCATCCCGGGCTGGCACCGCTGCTTGCCGCCTGCCTGAGCACCCAGTCGCCGGTATCGGCCCGGCTGCAAACGCCGCAGGACGCCTCGCCGACAGCACCGGCGGCGCCGGGCGGAACGCTGGTGGCGCTGGCCGCTCCGCTACGCAACGGCCCGGGGCCTGCCGCCGAGCCGCTGGCCCAATTCATCCTGGTGCCCGAAACGCCGCCCCACCCGGGCGCCACGGTATCGGTATGCAGCGCGCTCTATGGGCTCACGGCCGCCGAGGCGGCCCTGCTGCCGCTGCTGTTGCAGGGCATGACGCCACGCGAGATGGCCGACAACCGGCACGTGAAGATGCCTACCGTGCGCTCCCAGCTGGCCAGCCTGTACGCCAAGACGGGCACGCGGGGCCAGGCCGAACTGGCTCAGCGGGTGCTGCGCGTAGCGGCGCTGGTGACTGTATGAGACGCCCCCCTGAGACGCCTGGGGCGTGCCCGTATCGACGCCCCTGGGCGATGCACGGCGCAGCAGCCCACTGAATTCACCAATCCAACCTGAGGAACCTGCACCCATGAAACACCGCAATGTTCGCCCTGTCGCCTTCGCCTGCGCCACCATGCTGGGCTTGGCCGTGGGCGGCCTGGCCATGGCCCAAAAGACGGCGGCCGTGGCCAAGCCCAGCAAGGCCCAGCTGGTGGCTGAGCTGGCCGCCACGCTGCAGGCTTGCTCGTACGACGGCAGCCCGCTGGCGTTTTCGCCGCCCGACCTGTCCAAGGGCGGGGGCAGCGGCAAGCAGGTGGTGGCCGAGATCATGAAATACACCGGCCTGCCCGCCAACTTTGTGGTGGTGGAGGGCAAGGTGCCCAACGCGGCCGCCGTGATCATGCAGGGCCCCGACCAGGTGCCGCGCCGCGTGATTGCCTACAACCCCGCCTTCATGGGCCAGGTGATCGAGGCCACCAAATCGAACAACTGGGCGCCCGTGAGCATCATGGCGCACGAGATCGGGCACCACCTCTCGGGCCACACCATCGTGCCCGGAGGCAGCCAGCCGCCCATTGAACTGGAATCCGACAAGTTCAGCGGCTTCGTGCTGTACAAGATGGGCGCGCCGCTGGCCGACGCCCAGCGCGCCATCGCCACGCTGATCCCCGAGAAGGACGGCGAAACCCACCCCGGCCGCAGAAAGCGCCTGGCAGCCATCGAAGCGGGCTGGAAGGAAGCCTGCGAGCTGCAGGGCGGCGGCGCACAGTGCAGCGGCGGCCAGCCGGTGCGGGCCACGGCGGTGGCGGCAGCGCCAGCCGCCACGCCCGCGCCAGCCCCGGCCACGCCAGTGGCCAAGGCCCCTGCTCCGTCGCCAGCGGCCCCCACTGTGGCGCCTCCCGCCAAGGCGCCCGCCCTCGCCTCGGCCGCACCCGCCGAAACCCTGCCCAAGGTAGACGTGGCTGCCATTCCGTCCAAGGGCACGCAGTTCATCTACGACGAGTTCGGCATCCTGGACCCGGCCATCCGCGCCCAGTTTGAAAAGCAGATGTACGAACACGCGCAGGCCACGGGTGTGGAGATCGTCACCCTGCTGGTGAAGGACCTGGACGGCCAAAGCGCCGAGGATTACGCCCACGCCATGATGCGCCAGCTGCGCGTGGGCAAGCTGGACGTGGGCAACGGGGCCGTGCTGGTGGTGGCGCCCGAGCAGAACCAGGCTGCCGCCGTGCTGGGCGCTGGCGTCGCGCTGGAGATGGGCAGCCATGACAAGGCCGAGCAGCTCAAGCGCTGGATGACCACCGCCTGGCCACTGTGCAAGAAGAAGAATGCCTGCGGCAACTGGACGGAAAACCTGATGCTGGCGGCCGACCACATGCGCCGCGATACCCGCCACGCCGACTGGACCATCGCCTACCAGTCGCTGGGCGACATCCAGAAGGCCGACGCGGCTGAGAATGGCAAGGTCACCAACCCCAAGGACAGCAAGGTGTGGCGCAAGATCGTGCGGCTGTCGGGCACGGTCGAAAGCGTCAACCCACCTACTGGCAACAAGGCCGCCTGGGTCAACGACGTGAAGGTGAAAAACGGCAAGCAGCCCGTGCTGCTGCGCAGCGCCGAAGGCCTGACCACCATGCTGTATGTGGACCCGCGCACCGCCGCCTTGCAGCCCGGCGGCAAGCTGGAACAGGGCAAGACCTACACCGTGATCGCGCGCGCGGCCGGCCTGTCGTGGAATCCCAAGGACACGCAGTCGCTCGACGTGCTGAGCTACAGCGTCACTGAATAACCCCCAGGCCGCCCGCATGTCTCCACACGCCGGAACCATGCTGCTCGCTGGCAGCGCCAACCTGCTGCTGGCGGGCGCCTGGATGTTTGGCGCGCTGCTGGGCAGCAACGGCATGAACGGCCACCGCGGTGGCATCTTTTTGGCCGGCATGGCGGTGGCCCTGGTGCTGCTGTGGGGCGCGAGCCTGGCGCTGGCGCGGCGGCTGACCGCATGGGGCCTGGCGCGCGAGTGGCATGTGGCCGTGTGCGTGGTGCTGGGAGCCCTCATCACCGTGGCGGCATGGGTGGTCTCGGCCTTTGCCGTAACGGTGGTGCTGGCGATGGCGGTGAGCCGTTGACCCCACCGCGCGCCCATGAACAACGCCACCGCCACGCACCCACTGCGCGCCGGCTTCGCCTTTCTGGAGCAGGAAGCCGGCTTCACCCTGGCCGAGTTCATCGATACGCCCCGCGCCTTTGACAACTGCGTGGCGCGCTACACCAGCACGGCAGACGGCGCCCCGGCGCTGGAGCTGCGCATCGAGCGCGACCGGGGCCAGGTGTTTGTGGAACTGCGCCGGGCCGATGGCCCGTGGGAAGACAAGGACGCGATCCTGCAGCGCCTGGGCATCGCGCGCAGCCGCCACGCCAACGACGCCCACGGGGCGTGGACAGGCTACCAGTTGTCCGTGCAAGCCGACGATGTGCGCCGCCACCTTCCGCTGCTGAGGCAGTACCTTCTGAGACCCGTTTGAACAGGCTCTTCGCATGACCCCCGCTTTCACCCCCGCCGCCCTGGGCCTGCTGCTGGCCCTGGCCACCGGCGCCCACGCCGCCGAGCCGCACTTTTGCGGCCAGCCCACTGCCCACCCCATCGACAAGGCGCTGGCCACCGCTGCCGAACGCAGCGGCGGCGTGACGGTGGACCTGATCAACGCCCAGAACGCCGCCTACACCGCGTGGGACAAGGAACTCAACCGCATCTACGCCCAGGTGATGAAAGCCGCCGGCCCGGGGCGGCGCGACACCCTGCGCGCAGCACAACGTGCCTGGCTCGCCTACGACGCGGCCCAGGGCCAATGGGACAGCGCCGTGTTTGCAGAACAGGGCAGTTCGGCCGCGCTGAACATCGGGGGCGCTGCACTGGAGCGCCGCCGCGCCCGCGTCTGCGCGCTCACCACCGATCTGGAAAGCTTGAAGGACTCGCCATGATGCGCCGCCAGTTCGCACGGGCGCTGCCCTGGCTCGCCCTCGCCGGGGCGGGCCTGCGAGCCCAGGCCCAGGCCCAGGCCCAGGCCCAGGCCCAAGCCCAGGCCCCCGGCGATGGCAATGTATGGCTGCGCATCCGCAACGACAGCCAGGAAGCCTTCACCCACGTCTGGCAGGGTTTGCCGCAGCAGGGCACCGATGCCGACCTGGGGCCGCTGCTGCCGGGCGACACCAGCCGCTGGCACGCGCTGCCGCCCGTGCTGGCGCACTACCGCAAGACACGCATCCAGATCGGCCAGCGCCAGCTGACGCACGTGACCGACGCATCTTTCCCCGGCGGACAAGCCACGCTCGTGCCCGGCCGCTACACCTTCATCTACACGCTGGAGGGCGGCGCACTGCGGCTGAGGGTGGTGCCCGAGGGCTAAGCCAGGCCACGCATTAGCTATCAAATATGTAGCTGCCAGCGCTTTCTGGAAAAGCGCGAGAGGCCAAAACCGTCAAAACGAATGGCAGGGCGCGGCGGGCGATGCTGGGGAGCGGCTTTGGCTCACTTTGTCCCATCGAGCCGGGTCCGGCCGACGCCGTGCGCGGCACTTCAACCGGCTTGGCATGGGCGCAGGCCGGAGACTCGGAGCGCTTGCAGGGATCAGCCGCGCTGGAACAGGTGTGCGTGCACCGCACCGGCCTTGAGGTGGCGGTATGGCACCAAGCCCGTCGAGGTCAGTTCATCTTCGGTCCAGGCGCGGGGCGCTTCGAGGTAGACAAAGCCCCCCGCCGCCACGGCCCGGGCCGCCGCCTGCAGCGCGGGTTCGAAGAAGGGCCCATCGAAGGGCGGGTCCAGCAGCACCAGGTCCAGGCTGGCAGGCGCGGCCTGCTGCAGGGCCGCCACGCCATCACCCCGCTGCACGCGCACGGCGCTGGCCTGCAGGCGCTGCTGCAGTGTATGGAGCTGCGCCACCAGCGCAGCGTCGTTCTCCACCAGCAGCACCGAAGCCGCGCCGCGCGAGGCGGCCTCCAGCCCCAGCGCGCCCGTGCCCGCAAACGCATCCAGGCAGCGCCAGCCCGCCAGGTCCTGGCCCAGCCAGTTGAACAGGGTTTCGCGCACGCGGTCAGGCGTGGGGCGCAGGCCGGGGCGCTGGGCCACGGGCAGCCGGGTTCGCTTCCATTGCCCGCCGATGATGCGGATTTCGCCCGTGCCCTTGGGCGCGGCAGCCGCGGGCTTGGGCTTGGCCTTCTTCGGATCCGGCGCCGGTGCCGCCGCAGCAGCCTGGGCCTTGCGGATCTCGGCCTGGATGGCGCTGCCGCGCAGGGTGGAGCGGCTCATGGCTTGCCCCCCACCACCACCGTCACCATGCGCTCGGGCTGGAGCTTTCGGGCCATGGCGGCGCGCACGTCGGCCACCGTGAGGGCCTCAACCTTCTTCGTCCACTGGTCCAGGTAATCGAGTGGCAACTCGTTCCAGGCGATGTTGGCCACGTTGCCCAGGAGCTTCTTGTTGCTGTCGATGCGCAGCGCGAAGCCGCCGATGAGGTTGTCCTTGGCGGCGCGCAGCTCTGCCTCGGTGGGGCCTTCCGCCACGAAGCGCGCGATCACGTCGCGCGAGACCTTCACGGCCTCACGCGCCTGGTCGGGCCGTGTCTGCAGGCCCACAGTGAAGGCGCCAGCGTGCAGGCCCGCCGCAAAGTAGCTGTAGACGCTGTACGAGAGCCCGCGTTTTTCACGCACCTCGTTGGTCAGGCGCGAGACAAAGCCGCCGCCGCCCAGGATGTGGTTGCCCACCAGCAGCGCGACGAAGTCGGGGTCGCGCCGCTGGAAACCTGGCTGGCCGATGAGCACGTGGGCCTGTGCCGAGGCGAAGGGAATGTTCTGCTCCACGGGCGCGGCCAGCGCGCTGATCTCGCCCACGGGCGGCAGCGGCGCACAGCCGGTGGTAGCGGGCAGGCGCGACAGCAGCGTGGCCACCAGCGCCTGAGCCTGCGCACGCGAGACAGCGCCCACGATGCTGACCTTGGCGCGGCAGGCAGCAATGTGCTGCGTGTGGAAGGTTTGCATGTCGGCCACATTGATGCGTGCCAGCGTTTCCTCGGTGGTGCGCGTGCCGTAGGGGTGGCTGCCATAGACGGCGGCGCCGAATGCGTGGGCTGCCACCGTGGAGGGGCGGGTCAGCGATTCCTTGAGGCTGGCGCTCCAGCGTGCACGATCGCGCGGCCAGACGTCGGCCGGAAAGCTGGGCTCCCCCATCTGGCGCGCAGCCAGGCGGGCGGCCTTGTCCAGCAGCGGCGGGTCGGTCAGCGAGCGCAGCGTGTAGTGGAGGGCATCGTTGTCGGCCCCGGCCTCGAAGCTGGCGCCCAGATCGGCCCAGGCTTCGCCCAGGCCGTTTTCGTCCAGCGCGGGCTCGGCGCCCAGCGCCTTCACGCCCTTGCTCGCCATCGCCGCCACCGCCGTCGCCAGCCCGGACTGGCCTGCCGGGTCGCGGCGCGTGCCCGCGTCAAAGTCAATCTGCACGTCCACCATCGGGATGACGGGGCTTTCCACCAGGTAGACCTTGGCGCCGCTGGGCTCCGTCCAGTGCTGGATGGGCAGCAGCGCCCAGGCAGCGTTCGAGTAAAAAATGGCTCCAGCGCTTACCAATAAAGCGCGAGCAGCTATGTTTTTGATAGTAATCATGGCAAGCTGTGCAATGCGGTTCAGTGGCGGGCCGCTGCGGCTGCGGGGCGGGCGCGCTGGCGGGGCGCATCCAGCGGCTGGGGCAGCAGCGTGGCCACGGTGAGCTGGTCGTCGCCAAAATACTTGGCAGCCACGGCCTGCACCTGCGCCGGCGTCACGGTGCGCAGCAGCGCCAGCAGGCGTTCGTTGGCGTCCAGCGGAAAGCCCTGGATCCAGTTGCCGCCCAGTTCCTGCGCCTGGCTCATCACGGAGTCGCGCTCGTACACGGTGGAGGCGATCCACTGCGTCTTCACCCGCGTGAGCTCGGCCTCGCTCACGCCTTCGCGGGCCACGCGGGCCACCTCGGCGCGCAGGGCAGCTTCCACCTGCTCGGCGGTCTTGCCTGCGGCGGGCACGCCAGTCAGCATGAAAAGGCTCGGCCCGCGGCCGGTCACCATCGCACTGCTGCTGGCACTGTCGGCCACGCGGTTTTCGCCCTGGGTCAGCGCCCGGTCCAGGCGCGCGCCGTCGTAGCCGCTGAACACCGCCGAAAGCACCATCAGCGCGAGTGCGTCGCGATCGGTATCGGCCAGTTGGTCCACGCGTTCAAGGCTGGGCGTGCGGAAGGCCAGTGCCACATACGCCTGCTCGGCCGGGGCCTTGACGGCGATGCGGCGCAGGCCCTGCTGTGCGGGCTCGATGCGGGGCTTGCGTTCGGGCAAGGCATGGGCGGGGATGCTGCCGTAGTACTTTTCGGCCAGCGCGCGCACCTGCTCCACATCCACGTCGCCCGCCACCACCACGGCCGCGTTGGTGGGGGTGTACCACTGGCGGTAGAAGGCCCGCGCATCGTTCGGCGTCATCGATTCCAGGTCGCTCATCCAGCCCACGATGGGGCGGCGGTAGGGCGACGCAGTGAACGTGGCCGCGAACAGCTGCTCGGCCAGCATGGCACGGGGCTGGTCTTCAGTGCGCAGGCGGCGCTCTTCCTTGACCACCTCCAGCTCCTTCTTGAACTCTTCGTCCGGCCAGTGGTTGTGGGCAAAACGGTCGGCTTCGAGCTTCATCACGTCCTCCAGCCGGTTGGACGGGATCTGCTGGTAGTAGCCGGTGTAGTCACGGCTGGTGAACGCGTTTTCGCGTCCGCCCAGGGCCGCCACGCGGCGCGAGAACTCGCCGGGCGGCAGCGTCTTGGTGCCCTTGAAGAGCATGTGCTCCAGCACATGGGCCACGCCCGTGGTGCCATCCACCTCGTCCATGGAGCCCACGCGCACCCACACCATGTGCACCGCCGTGGGGGCGCGCCGGTCGGGCTGCACGATGAGCTGCATGCCGTTCTTGAGCGTGAACTGCTGCGCACCAGAACTGGTGACCGATGGCGCGGCGGTTGGAGGAACAAGGGGCGGGGTGGCCGCCAAGCCAGCCCCGCTGCAAAGGCTGGCCACCAGGCCGAGAAGGGTGAAAGCACGTTTCATAGAATGGGGTGATTCTAAGAACCCGCCAATGTTCAGTTTTTTCAAGAAGAAGCCCTCTCCCGAGTCCGTCCCCACCACGGACACGGCCGCCCCTGCGGCTATGCCCCCTCCGCCCGCAGCGGAGCCCCCATCGACGCCGGCCGAGACGGGCGGACCCGCGGCAGTCCCCCCTGTGCCCACCCCGGTAGAGCCCCCTCAGCCCCCTGCCGCAACCCCCGCACCCGCCCCCGCCCCGGGGTCCTCAGCCTTTGGATGGCTGCGCAACCCGTTCGGCAGCAAGCCGCCGGAACCTGCGGCGCACCCGGCACCGGAGTCCAAGCCAGCCCCCACGCCGGTGCCCCCGCCCGCAACGCCTGCCCCGGCCCCCGCCGTGCCCGCAGGCCATTCCACGCCAATGCCCGCTGCCTCAGCCCCCCCGGCACCGGGCAGCGCGCCCGCCGCGCCCTCAGCCGAACGCAAGGGCTGGCTCGACCGCCTCAAGTCCGGCCTGCGCAAGACGGGCACGAGCATCACCACGGTGTTCACCGGCACGCAGATCAACGACGTGCTGTATGAGGAGCTGGAAGAAGCCCTGCTGATGGCGGACACCGGCGTGAAGGCCACCACCCACCTGCTGGCCGACCTCAAGCGCCGCGTGAAGGAAACCAAGGCCACCGACCCCGCCGCCGTCAAGGGCCTGCTGGCCGACGCACTGGCCGACCTGCTGCGCCCGCTGGAAAAGCCGCTGGTCATTGGCGAATACACGCCCACCGTGATCATGGTGGCGGGCGTCAACGGCGCGGGCAAGACCACCTCCATCGGCAAGCTCACCAAGCACCTCGCGGATGAAGGCGCGGCCGTGCTGCTGGCCGCCGCCGATACCTTCCGCGCCGCTGCGCGCGAGCAGCTCGGTGTCTGGGCTGACCGCAACACGGTCGAGATCGTGAGCCAGGAAGGTGGCGACCCCGCCGCAGTGAGCTTTGACGCCGTCACGGCCGGCAAGGCGCGCGGCAAGGACGTGGTGCTGGTGGACACCGCCGGCCGCCTGCCCACCCAGCTGCATCTGATGGAAGAGCTCAAGAAGATCCGCCGCGTGGTTACCAAGGCCGATGCCACGGCCCCGCACGAGGTGCTGCTGGTCATCGACGGCAACACCGGCCAGAACGCACTGGCCCAGGTGCGCGCCTTTGACGACGCGCTGCAACTCACGGGCCTGATCGTGACCAAGCTCGACGGCACGGCCAAGGGCGGCGTCCTGGCCGCCATCGCGCAGGAGCGCCCCATCCCGGTGTATTTCATCGGCGTGGGCGAGAAGCTCGAAGACCTGGAGACCTTCAACGCACGCGAATTCGCCCAAGCGCTGCTCACCTGAGGGCAGCCCCGCCACCGTGACCCATGGCCCCTTCCGGGGCCATTTGCACGTTTACGAGTAGCCACAATTCCCCCATGATGGGCCTTCCCCCCGGAAACGCACGGAAGGCCCATGTTCATTGAGCTGGTCAAAGGTGTTGCCCTGCTGTTGGCGCTGTGCTTTCTGCATGGCTTCAACATGCGCCTGTGGCGGCGGCATCCGCTGACCGGGCAGGTGTTCTCCGGCATCCTCTTTGGCACCATCTGCGTGGTGGGCATGCTCACCCCGGTGGCGCTGATGCCGGGCGTGATCTTCGATGCCCGCTCGGTGGTGCTCAGCATGGCGGGCCTGTTTGGCGGGCCGCTGGTGGCCTGCATCGCTGCCGCCATGGCCGCCACCGGGCGCCTGTGGCTGGGCGGCGCGGGGGCAGAGGTGGGCCTGATGGTGATCGCCCTGTGCACCGTGGCGGGCTTGGTCTACCGGGAAGGCCGCGCGCGCGCACGCCTGGGTGTGGAGCCTGTGACGCTGGCGCTGTTCGGGCTGCTGCTGCACGCGGCCGTGCTGGCGCTGTTCCAATTGCTCCCGGCCGAGGCGGTGCAGCGCGTGAACCAGACCCTCGCCCTGCCGTTCTTGCTGACCTTCACCCCTGCCACGGTCGCCCTGGGCCTGCTGCTGCGCGATGTAGAAGAGCGCCTGGCCACTGAACGCGCCCTGGCGGGCACAGCGGCGCGGCTGAGGGCCATTGCGCAGGCCATTCCTGACGTGTTGCTGGTACTGGACGCCGAAGGGCGCTATGTGGAAGTAATCTCGCCCGACGACGCCCCGCTGGCCGCCAGCCCGCCGCAGCTGCTGGGCAAGCGGATGCACGATGTGCTGCCTGCCGGGCAGGCTGACCGGTTCATGGAGCTGATCCGCGACACCCTGCGGTCGGGACAAACCCAGAGTGTCGAATACGAGATGCAGACCCTGTCGGGAACGCGCCAGTTCGAGGGGCGCGCCCAACCACTGGGTGTGAAGGTGGGCGGCCAGGCAGCCGTGGTCTTCCTGGCGCGCGACATAACCGAGCGCAAACGGGCCGAGAGTGCGCTGCGCGAGTCCGAGCTTCGGTTTCGCTCGCTGCTGCGCAACATCCCCTCCATCTCGGTGCAGGGCTATCTGGAGGATGGCACCACGAGCTACTGGAACCAGGCCTCCGAGCAGCTCTACGGCTACACGGCCGACGAGGCGCTCGGCAGCAACCTGCTGAAGCTCATCATTCCGCCCCCCATGCGCGATACCGTGCGCGAACACATGCGGCACATGTTCGCCACCGGCGAAGTGATTCCGGCGGGCGAGCTGCAATTGCAGCGCAAGGATGGAACGCCAGTACACGTCTTCTCCAGCCACGCCTACATCCAGGTGCCAGGGCACCCCTCCGAGATGTTCTGCATCGACATCGACATTTCGGGCCGCAAGGCCGCCGAGGACGAGGCCCGCTACCTGGCCTTCTACGACGCCCTCACGCAGCTGCCCAACCGGCGCCTGCTGGTGGACCGGCTGCAGCAGGTGCTGGCGAGCAGCGCGCGGGCGGGCACGACCACGGCCGTGCTGTTCGTGGACCTGGACAACTTCAAGACCCTGAACGACACCCGGGGCCATGAGGTGGGCGACCTGCTGCTCAAGGAAGTCGCCGTGCGCCTGCGTGGCTGCGTGCGCGAGCACGACACAGTGGCACGCTTGGGCGGCGACGAATTTGTGGTGGTGCTGCAAAACCTGAGCAGCGACCCGCCCGAGGCCGCCGCCCAGGCTCGCACGCTGGGCGAACTGGTTCTGGCCGAACTGCGCCAGCCCTACGACCTGGCGGGGCACGAACACCACTTCACCGCCAGCATCGGGGTGACGCTGCTGCGGGGCCACCGCGACTCGGTGGACGAGGTGCTCAAGCAGGCCGACATGGCCATGTACCGCGCCAAGGACGCGGGCCGCAACACGTTGCGGTTTTTTGACCCCGACATGCAGCAGGCGGTGAACCGCCGCGCGCTGCTGGAAACGGAACTGCACAACGGCCTGCGGCAATCGCAGTTTCTGCTGCTGTACCAGCCCCAGGTGAACGCCGAGGGGCGCGTGATCGGCGCAGAGGCGCTGGTGCGCTGGCAGCACCCCACCCATGGCATGGTCCCGCCGTCGGAGTTCATTCCGCTGGCGGAAGAGTCCGGCCTCATCCTGCCCCTGGGCCGCTGGGTGCTGGAAACCGCGCTGCGCCAGCAGGCCCGGTGGCGCCAGAGTGCGCAGTTCGCCCCGTTGAACCTCGCCATCAATGTGAGTGCGCGCCAGTTCCTGCAGGAAGACTTCGTGGCGCAGGTGCTGGACCTGCTGCAGCGCACCGGCGCCGATCCCGCACGCATCAAGCTGGAGCTGACCGAAAGCCTGCTGCTCACCGATGTGGACAGCGTGATCGCCACCATGCAGTTGCTCAAGGCCCAGGGCGTGGGCTTCTCACTGGATGACTTTGGCACCGGGTATTCGTCCCTCGGCTACCTCAAGCGCTTGCCGCTCAACCAGATCAAGATCGACCAGGGCTTTGTGCACGATGTGCTGCTGAACCCGAGCGACGCAGCCATCGCCCGCTCGATCATCGCGCTGGCCGACAGCCTGGGCCTGGACGTGATCGCCGAGGGCGTGGAAACCGCCGAGCACCATCAGTTCTTGCTGGCGCACGGCTGCAAGGCGTTTCAGGGCTACTTGTTCGGCAAACCCATGGAACTGGGCGAGTTCGAACGGGCTGCGCAAGAGCGGCTCGGTCCGCCTACGGCCCCTGGCTGAGCGGGCGTCCGCCCTCTCCTGCCCTTCAGGCCGGCACCGCGGCGGTGGCCACCTGTGCGTCCACCCAGTCGGCATACTCCGCCGAGCCCTGCAGCGCCTGCACCACCAGCTGAGGCAGCGCATAAGGGTGGTGCGCCCGAACGAGGGCCAGTAGCGGATGCAGGGCGCGGGGCGCGGTCTTGCACACCACCCGGAATTCGCGGTCCTCCTGCATCGCACCCTGCCAGCGGAAGTAGGCCGTGATGGGCTCCACCTGCACGCAGGCGGCCAGCCGCGCCTGCAAGACCAGCTGTGCCAGCCGCCGCGCTTCCGCGTCGGTGGCCACAGTGGTGGTGACAACTGCAATCTCGCAAAGGGCTGTCGGCTCGGTCATGCGCGTCTCCCTAAGACGGTGGGCGCTGCAGTCTGCCACGATGGAGGATGCAACGCCAGCGCGGCGCCCCCGAATGGTGAAAAGACAGTTCCGTTTATCGCAACAATTGCAAAACTCCCCCTGAGAGCGCGGGAACCTGGGGCGGGCAGCGCGGTCTGTCACACAACCCCTTCGGCTGGACCAATCAGCGCCATCGTAAAAAAGTTATTTCAAATCATAGGCTTAGCACGCCCCACCGGTCGCAGAGCCATTGAAGTACCCCGCCAGTGCTCGCCGCTGAAAGCCGACAACTTGGCCCTCCTGCCTACGGGAACTCCGGGCTTAGCACTCGATCACATGGAGTGCTAACATCATGGCTTAGAGGAAAGGATTCCTGGAATGAACATTCAATCTGGAACCGCAACGACGACTTTGGCACCCAGCAACCCCTGGGCGCTGGTCCCGCCCTTGGGCAATCTGGACGCTTACATCTCGGCCGTGAACCGCCTGCCGCTGCTCACCCACGAAGAAGAGCAGAGCTATGCCCGCCGACTCAAGGACCACAACGACTTGGACGCCGCTGGACGGCTGGTGATGTCGCACCTGCGTCTGGTGGTGTCGATTGCGCGCCAGTACCTGGGCTACGGCCTGCCCCACGGGGATCTGATCCAGGAAGGCAATGTGGGGTTGATGAAAGCCGTCAAACGCTTCGATCCCGACCAGGGCGTGCGTCTGGTCAGCTATGCCATGCACTGGATCAAGGCCGAGATCCACGAATACATCCTGAAGAACTGGCGCATGGTGAAGGTGGCCACCACCAAGGCCCAGCGCAAGCTGTTCTTCAATCTGCGTTCCATGAAGCAAGGTTTCAAGGCCGACGCGTCTGCTGCCGATGCCGCAACCCACCGCGACACGCTGTCAGACCAGGAAATCGACACCGTGGCAGCGCAACTCAACGTCAAGCGCGAAGAAGTCATCGAGATGGAAACGCGCATGTCGGGGGGTGACGTGCTGCTCGACCCGGCACCTTCGGACGAGGGCGAGCAGGCTTTCGGCCCGATTGCCTACCTGGCAGACGCCGCACACGAGCCCACGGCGATGATCGAGTCGCGCCAGCGCGATGCCTTGGCCACCGATGGCATTGCCGCGGCGCTGGGCAGCTTGGACGAGCGCAGCCGCCGCATCGTGGAAGAGCGCTGGCTGAAGGTGAACGATGACGGCACCGGCGGCATGACGCTGCATGAACTGGCCGCCGTGTATGGCGTGAGCGCCGAACGCATTCGGCAGATTGAAGTGGCCGCCATGAAGAAGATGAAAAAGGCGCTGGTGGAGTACGCCTGAGCAGCGGCCAGTGCGCGGTAATATGCCGCTTCTGCAGAAGTAGCCTGAAGACAAGCGTAAGAGGCCCCAGTTCTGGGGCCTCTTGTCATTTTTGCACCCCATATTGACCAGGAGACCCCGCCCCATGTTGTCACGCCCCGTTTCCCGCCGTGCGTCGTTGCTGATCGCGTTGGCCGCCACCGCCCCTTGGGCGTTGGCCCAGAACACCGCCAAGCCTGCGGCAAACGCCGCCGCCGCACCGGCCTGGCCCACCAAGCCGCTGAAGATCATCGTGGGCTTCCCCGCCGGCACGTCGCCTGACCTGACGGCCCGTGCGTTCTCCGAACCGCTGTCCAAGGCCCTGGGCCAGCCAGTGATCGTGGAAAACAAGGTGGGCGCGGGCGGCAACATCGGTGCCGACGCGGTGGCGAAGGCGCGTGACGACCACACCATCGGCCTGATGATCAACGGCAACATGACCATCGCCAAGATGATCAACCCGGCAGTGCCCTACGACCCGCTGAAGGACCTGGCGCCGCTCAGCCTGATTGGCACCTCTCCCCTGATCCTGACCGCCCCTGTCTCCCAGCCGGGTGTACCCGCCAACGCGGATGCGCGTGAATTCTTCGTGGCGGCCCGCAATGGCGGTGACAAGTGGAGCTATGGAACGCCGGGCGTGGGCACGGTGGGCCACATTGGCACCGAGCTGCTGAAGTCGCGCAGCAACATCAACCCCGTGCACGTGCCGTACCCCGGCTATCCGCAGGTCGCCAACGCCATGCTGGGCGGGCAACTGCAGATGGCGCTGCTGCCCCCGGCCCTTGCGCAAGCGCAAGTGCGCGCAGGCAAGCTGCGCGCCATCGGCGTGACGTCCGCAGGCCGCAGCCCTCTGGCACCGGAGGTCCCGAGCTTGGCGGAAGCCGGCATCCGGGGTTTCAACCTTGAAATCTGGAATGCGTTTGCCGCACCCGCCACCATGCCCAAGCCCATCCAGGCCCGGCTGGCGGCATTGATCAGCGAGATTGCCCGCGGCGACGATATGCGCAGCAAACTCTTTCAGCAAGGCTGGCAGGTGGCGGGCACGTCCCCCGAAGGGCTGGCCAATCGCATCAAGGCCGACACCAGCTTGCTGGGCGGCGTGATCGCGATGCGCGGCATCAAGGCGGAGTAGAACGCAGACGCCTGGAAGTGTTGTAAACATTTTGTTGCAACCCAGCTCCAACCCGGGTAAGGTGCCGCCACCTGCCCGGGTTGGCCCTTTGTGGGGACCTGTTTTGTCGCGGCGGGGCGCCTGCGATGCCACTCTCCGGCTCCTGCCCGTTCTGGCCTCGCGTTTGCTCGTTTTTCTTTTCACCCGCCATGAGTTTTGAATCCCCTGCCCCAGCCCCCGCGGGCGGCTGTGCGCTCTGCGCTGGGCGGCAGCATTGCGTGCTGGGCCGGCTGGATGCCGAGCGCCAGACCCGCTGGCGCGCGCTGGTGACCGAGCGCTCCGTGCGCAAAGGCGAACTGCTGTTGCGGCAAGGCCAGGCCGCCTCCAGGAGCTTCAAGATCGTGAAGACCGGCACGGTGGTGGTGATGCGCGGTGGCGGCGCGGAGGAGGCCGAGCGCCCGGTGGGCGTGTTCGGGCCGGGGCAGCCGCTGGGCACAACGGTGCTGGTGGAAGAGCCGGCCCCGCTGTCCTGCCGCGCGCTGACGGCAGGGCGCATCTGCGAGGTGCCGATTGCCTGCGCCGAGAGCCGGGGCCTGTTGGCCGACGCCGAGTTTTTGCGCGCCCTGGCGCAAAGCTATGCGCAGACCAATGCCCGGTTGGCAGACTGGGCCCGCATCGTCCGCATCAAGGGCGTGGCGGGCCAGCTGGCGGCCACGCTGCTGGAGCTGGCTCAGCTCCAGCGCAGCACGCTGGTGCGGCTACCCAGCCAGCAGATGCTGGCTGAGCTTTTGTCCACCTCCCGTGAAACCATTGCACGCACGCTGCGCCAGCTGGCCTTACGGCAGGCCCTGGTGCGCCGCGACCGCTGGCACTGCGAGATCCAGCGCGACATGTTGGCCAGCTTGGTGCACTGAATCCTGCGCTTGCTAAAGCGTCGTTGTGCAGCCCGTGTTACAGCGGAGCCTGGGCCGGGTCTGCCTCGGCTTCCGCACGGCGCGGTCCGGGCGGTGGAGGTGGGAAATGCGGCGGCTGCAGCGCCTGCAGCAGTTGCGCGATGTGCTCTGCAGGCACGGCGCGGGAAAACAGCCAGCCCTGGTAGGCATCGCAGCCGTATTCGGTGAGCAGGCCCAGTTGCTCGGTGGTCTCCACGCCTTCGGCCACCACGTGCAGGTTCAGCGTTTTGGCCAGCACGACAATGGCCCGCACAAAGGTGGCATCCGCCGAGCTGCACAGCAGCGGAGTCACGAACTCGCGGTCGATCTTGATGCGGGATACCGGCAATTGCCGCAGGTGGGTCAGGGACGAGTGGCCCGTGCCGAAATCGTCCAGCGCGATGCACACGCCCAGCGCCTTCAGCCGGCACAGCACCTCGCAGGCCTGCACCGGATCGGCCATGGCTTCGGACTCGGTGACCTCGACTTCCAGCAGGGCTGGCAGAGCGCCATGCCGACGCAGGCTCTGCTCCACCTGATCCACCAGGTCGGCCTGGCGCAACTGTTGGGCTGACAGGTTGATGGCCACACGCAGCGGCGTGCCAGCTCGCGCCCAGGCGGCTGCCTGCTGGCAGGCGGCATCCAGCACCCATGCGCCCAGCGCGAGGATGAGGCCCGTGGCTTCGGCCACGGGGATGAAGCGGTCGGGTGGCACTTCGCCCAGCTGCGGGTCCGTCCAGCGCAGCAACGCCTCGACGGCCGGGATGCCTCCAGTGGCCACGTCCACCTGCGGCTGATAGTGCAGGCGCAGCCCGCCGTAGGCCAGCGCCAGCTTGAGGCGATCGTGCAACTGCAGCTTCTCGGCCATGCGCAGGCCCAGGCGCGGCTCGTAGAAGGCGTACTGGGCGCGGCCCGACTCCTTGGCGTGGTACATGGCCATGTCGGCGTAGCGCATGAGCGTGGCGGCGTCCTGCGCATCGCGCGGGTACAGGGCGATGCCCAGGCTCGCGCCGGAGTCCAGCTCGAAGCCGTGCATCTGGTAGGGCTGGCACAGCGCCTCCAACAGCCGCGCGGCAACCAGCTCGACCTCTTGCAGTTGTCCCACCTGCGGCAGCAGCACGGTGAATTCGTCGCCACCCAGCCGGGCCAACGTGTCTCCGGCACGCAGTGCGCCCTTGAGGCGGCGCGCCACCTCCAGCAGCACCCGGTCGCCGGCGGCGTGACCATAGCCATCGTTCACGGCCTTGAAGTCGTCCAGGTCCAGCAGCAGCAAGGCGAACGACTGGCCGCTGCGGGTGGATTCGACGATGGCCTGCTCCAGCCGCTGGCCGAACTGCCAGCGGTTGACCAGGCCCGTGAGCGTATCGTGCGTGGCTTGGAAGTGCATCTGCGCCTCCAGCCGGCGCACTTCGGAGATGTCGCGCACAAAGGCCACGGCCGTGCCGCCACGCGCGTCGGTATGGCCCAGGGCAATGTCCACCGGCGTCAGGCGGCCGTCCTTGCGCGCGATCCAAAGGTCGCGCCCCATGCCCATGGGGCGGCGCGAAGGGGCATGAAAGTAGCTTTCGAAGTGGTGCGCATGGGCCTCGCGCCGCTCGGGTGGTAGCAACAGGCCCAGCGGCTGGCCATGCAGTTCGTCGGCCGTGTAGCCCGAGATCGCTTCCATGGCCGCGTTGGCCATGACGATGCGAGCGTGGCGGTCCACCAGCAGGATGCCGTCGGGCGCTGCGTTCATGGCGGCAAGCACCAGGGCGCCGTCCCGGGCGGCCACGGCCGGGGGGACGGGGGGTGGCGGCGCACTGCCGGGCCCGGCGGCGCCGTGGACCGGGCCGCCATCCGCGCCGGCGGCCCCGATGAACGTCGCGTTCATGGCCCGCTGCACCGCTGTCGAGGTACCGCGCCAGCGCAGCGGCCGGGGTTGCTGCGGCGGGCATCGCAGCCACATGGCCGATCCAGGTTTCTCGCGTCAACCAACAAGCACATCAATGTCAGAGCCTCGAAAAGGGACAGAGGAGAAAAAGACGTGTCGCACCGACCTCGCGCAAGCTGGTCGATGGCTTGGTTCACTTTAGGGAATCGGGGCGGGATTGGCATCCAGGGCCGCCCGAAGCGGCAGGTCTACTTGATGCCAACGTGATGTAGATCACTTTTCGAATGCATGGCGTGCGGCAATTCCGCGACACCGGCTGGAACGCCAGGACGTTGCCGCGCCTGACTGCGGCGGATCAGCCCGCCTCGGCCAGCAGCATCTTCACGTCGGCCGCCAGGGCCTGCGGGCCACTGCCGTAGCGGTTGTACACGCGCAGGCGCCCTGCCGTGTCATACACGTAGCTGCCGGCCGAGTGGTCCATGGTGTAGCTCGTGGGCGTCTTGCCCTCGACCTTCTTGTAGTAGATCTTGAAGTCCTTGGCCACGGCGGCCAACTGCTCGGGGCTGCCGCGCAGCGCCAGGAAGCTGGGGTCGAAGTTCTCCATGTAGGCCTTGAGCAATTCGGGCGTATCGCGCTCCGGGTCCACGGTGACGAAGATGCCCTGCAAGCGGTCACCGTCCTTGCCCAGCATCTTCTTCACTTCGGCCAATTCCTGCATGGAGGTGGGGCACACATCGGGGCACTGGGTAAAGCCGAAGAACACGACCACCACCTTGCCTTTGAAGTCAGCCAGGTGACGGGCCTTGCCATGGTGGTCGGTCAGCGGCAGGTCCTTGGCGTAGTCGGCTCCGGTCACGTCCACGCCGCGGAACTCTGCCTTTTTCTCGGAGCAGGCACTAAAAATGCCCGCAGCACTTATGGATAGAGCGCTAACAGCTATTGTTTTAAGAGCATTTCTTTTGAGCATGGGTATAGCGGTATTCACAGCACGTAGTGGTCTACCAGGAGGGCGGCAAACAAGGCGCTGAGGTGAATGAGGGAGAAGCGAAAGGTCTTGCGCGCAAGCGCATCCGAATAGTTGCGCCAGAGGGCAAAGCCGTAGGCGCAGAAGCCGGCGCTCAGCACCACGGCCGCGGTCAGGTAGATCCAGGAACTCATGCCATAAACGAACGGCATCAGGCACCCGGCAAACAGGATCAGCGTGTACAAGAACACCTGCAGGCGGGTGAACTCGTTGCCATGCGTGACTGGCAGCATGGGCAGGCCGGACTTCCGGTAGTCCTCCACACGGTACAGCGCCAGCGCCCAGAAGTGGGGGGGCGTCCACAAGAAGATGATGAGGAACAGGATCAGCGCCTCGGGACCGACATCGTTGGTCATGGCCGTCCAGCCCAGCACGGGCGGCATGGCCCCCGAAGCCCCGCCGATCACGATGTTCTGCGGCGTCAGCGGCTTGAGGATCACGGTGTAGATCACCGCGTAACCCACGAAGGTGGCGAAGGTGAGCCACATGGTCAGTGGGTTGACCCAGAAGTACAGCAGCGCAGACCCGGCCGCACAGAGCACGGCCGAGAACACCAGCGTCTGCGTATTGGACAACTCGCCCTTGGCGGTAGGCCGCCACGCCGTGCGCTTCATCTTGGCGTCAATGCCCTGTTCCACGATGCAGTTGAATGCCGCGGCGGCGCCCGCCACCAGCCACACGCCCAGGCAGGCCAGCGCCATCAGGCCCAGTTGCTGCAGCGATGGCAGGCCCGGCACGGCCAGCACCATGCCGATGAGCGCACAAAAAACGATGAGCTGGACCACGCGGGGCTTGGTAAGCGCATAGAACTGCGCAAAGCGTGATGGCGGGGAAACGGCGGTAGGGGCGGCAACACTCATGCGGAAACTCTCGATGCACCCGAGGGCGCGGAAAACGCTTGCGGCGCGGACGCCGCGCGGCTCGACACCAGGGACCAGGTCACCACCACCACCAGCGCCGCGGCGCCGCCGGTATGCAGTACGGCTGCCAGCAGCGGCCAGTCGAGCACCACGTTGGACAGCCCCGTGACCAGTTGCAGCAACGCCAGCGCCGCCAGCCAGCGGGCCTGGACGGGCAACGCGCCCGCCGCCCGAAGGCGCCAGCACAAAATGCCCAGGGCCGCGAGCACCACATAGGCCATGAGGCGGTGGGCATAGTGGATGGCCGTGAGCCCGGCGAAACTGATGTGGCTGCCGTCCTGCAGCATGCCCAAGGCGCGCCAGACCTGGAAACCCTGGCCAAAGTCCATGGCGGGCCACCAGCTCCCCTGACAGGTGGGAAAGGTCGTGCAGGCCAGCACCGCGTAGTTGGTGCTCACCCAGCCGCCGAGCACCACCTGGACCGCCACGAGTACGCCGGTGATCACCAGCCCCCAACGCAACCCCGTGGAGACAGGCACGGGCCCTTGGCCCCGGGCACTCTGGGTTTGGCGCACCGCCTGCACGCACAGCAGAGCCAGCAGCACCAGCCCCCCAATGAGGTGCAGCGTGACAATGGCAGGGAAGAGTTTCATCGTCACCGTCAGCGCACCGAAAGCCCCCTGCAGACACACCCAGAACAGCGTGAAGGTGGGCCACCACGGACTGATGGAGGGGCTTTCCCCCCCGCCACGCAAGGCCTTGCGGTGCTGCACCCACGCCGATACCGTGAGCACGATGATGAGCACGCCCACCCCCGTGGCCAAGTAGCGGTGGATCATTTCGACCCAGGCCTTGCCGTGGGTCACGGGACCGGTGGGCATGGCCTCCTGGGCCGCCGCGATCTCGGTGCGCGCGCCGACGGGGCTGGCGCTGCCGTAGCACCCGGGCCAATCGGGGCAGCCCAGGCCCGAGTCGGTCAGGCGGGTAAATGCGCCAAACAGCACCAGATCAAACGTCAGGAACAGGGTGAGCACCGTGAGTGCCTGCAGGCGCCGCAGGGGTGAGGTGTTGCGATTGCGCCAGCCCACCCAAGCCAGCGGCCCCAGCGCAATCAGCACACCCAGCAGCATCAGCCGGGCGACAGGCGCCAGATCGTAGAGCGGCTGGGTTTCCATCATGGCTTGCCGGGACGGCCGGCCTCGTCCCATGAGGCGGATGCGCGCAACAGGCGCTCCAGATCGCGCTTGGCCTTCGCCGCGCCACTCGCGTCCATGGCGGCCGGAAAGCGCATCATCCAGTTGCCCATGGGATCCACGACATACAGGTGGTCGGCGATCTGCTGGCCTTCGGCGGGCGCGAGCCAACCCGCCAGTGCAGCCGCATCCACGCGCAGCACCGTCGCCTTTTGCAATGCAGGCGTGAGCTCCGCAGGCACGCTGGCGGCGTCGTCCACCAGCCACACCCAGTCCACGCGGTCCTTGTCTTTGCCCACGCTTTCGCGCAACTGCCGCTGAAGGTACAGATGTTTCTGGCAGGCGGCGTTGCAGGTGCCGCCGGAAACGCTGACCAGCAGCCATTGCCCTTTCAGCGAGGCCAGCGGCACGGCCTTGCCGTCGAGTGCCGTGCCGTTCAGATCGGGCACGGTGCGCTGCGGGTTGATCAGCTCGCCATAGTTGCGCCGGCCCTCGGGGCGGATAACGTAGTACGTGAAATACGAGGCGATGACCGGGGCCGCACAGATGAGCAGCACGCCCAGCATCTTCAAGCGCCCATGGCGCGTGCGGTGTGCCTGGGCCACGGCGCCCGCGGCTTCGGGCAGCGTGTGCACCGTGAGCCCCAGCGGGTGATCCCCCTGGGCTTCAGGCGGCAGGGCGGCTGCGCGGGCGAATGAACCGTCGGACGAATTGGAACCAGACATAGAGAAGTGCAATCAGGCCGCAGAGCCCGAACCATTGGAATGCGTAACCGTAGTGTTTGTCGACACCGGTGCCGACCACGGGCCAGTCGCGCAACAAGCCCTCACTGGCAGCGCCCGTCTGAAGCACCGTGAAAGGAGCCAGTGCAAGACCCGTCTCGGTGCGGAACGATGCCAAGTCGAGATTTTGCCGGATGCGCGAAGACCCCTGCGCGCTATCGGCGCCCCGGAACTCGTACAGACGTGAAGGCGGCGGCGCTACGACCCCCTGGACTTGCACCATCGCGTCTTGCGGCGTCTGTACCTGGGGCAGCTGCACGCGGTCCTGGAAGTTGCGGGCAACCCACCCGCGCTGCACCATCACCACGCCACCGCCTGGCTCCGCCAATTGCAGGGGAGTGAGCACAAAGAAGCCGGGGCGGCCCCGCATCTGCCGGTTGTCGAGGTACACCGTGTGATCAGCCAGCCACCGGCCCTGCAGCCGGACGGCGCGATGCGCCAGGGATGCAGCGCCGTCTGCCGGCTGTGCCGCCCCACCTGCTGCCAGCAAGGCGCGGCCATCCATGGCAGGCATGCGAGCCCGCTCATCGCGCAGGGCTTGCAGCGCCTCCTTTTCAGCGGCGCGCGACAGCTGCCAGCGGCCCAGCGACCCGGTTGCCAGCATGCCCACAATGGCTGCCAGCGTGATGAGCCAGAAACGCAGGGCGTTACGGCGCGGGGAAGTGGTCACAGGATAATGGGCTCCATGAAATACCTTGTCGTGCTGGCGTTCATCGCCATTGTGGCCAGTCTGGCATCTGCCTTGTTCTTCATGATGCGCAACGGGCGCAACGACAAGTCCAAGGGAGGGCACATGGCCAAGGCGCTTGCGGTGCGGGTGGGCCTGTCCATTGTTCTGTTCGTGTGCATTCTGGTCGCATGGAAGCTGGGCTACATCCAGCCCACCGGCTTGCCCGCCGTTTCGAAATAGCATCTGGCCGGTGCATCTGCGGCGCAGCCGCCGAGCCCCCTGCCCCGCCCATAAAAAAAGCGCCGCGAGGCGCTTTTTTTTAAGGTCGCTGCTGTGGCTTACATCCAGTACACCAGCACATACAGGCCCAGCCACACCACGTCCACGAAGTGCCAGTACCAGGCAGCACCTTCGAAGCCGAAGTGCTTGTCGGCGGTGAAATGGCCCTTCTGCAGGCGCAGCGTGATGACCAGCAGCATGAGCATGCCCAGGAACACGTGGAAGCCGTGGAAGCCGGTCAGCATGAAGAAGGTCGAACCGAAGACGCCCGAATTGAGCTTGAGGTTCAGGTCCGTGTAGAGATGGAAGTACTCGTAGCCTTGCACCAGCAGGAAGACGAAGCCCAGCAGCACCGTGGCCCACATGAACGCGATCGTCTTGCCGCGCTGGTTTTCACGCAGGGCATGGTGGGCGATGGTCAGCGTCACGCCCGAGGTCAGCAGCAGGGCCGTGTTGATGGTCGGCAGCCAGAAGGGGCCGACGGTCTGGAAGGGTTCCACGATGCCGGCAGGCGAGGCTGTGGCGCCAGCAGCAATGCTCGGCCACACGGCCTTGAAGTTGGGCCAGAGCATGGCGTTGTCCAGGCTGCCGAGGGCGGGCACCGAATGCGCCCGAGCCCACCACAGCGCCGTGAAGAACGCACCGAAGAACATCACCTCCGAGAAGATGAACCAGCTCATGCTCCAGCGGTACGACAGATCGATCTTGTGGCCGTAGAGGCCGCCTTCGCTCTCGCGCACGGCGTCGCCAAACCATTGGTACAGCGTGAACAGCCACCACACCAGGCCAAGAGCCAGCGAATACTTGCCCCAATCGTGGCCATTGATCCACTGGCCTGCGCCCAGGATCACAAAGAACAGACCGGCCGCCGCCATCACCGGGTGACGCGACTCTGCGGGCACGTAGTAGTACGGGGTTCCGCCGTGGGTTGATGCACTCATTTCAGCTCCTGACTCTCAAAATCTCGGTTTTCAGTATTTGTTCGTACCAACCAACACACTCAAACTCATTCACTCAGACGATCAAGTTCACCAGCCCGATCAGGCCCACGACCAGCAAGAAGACCGCCGCGAGCCCCACCGCGATGATGTGCAGAGGATTGATCTTCTCAACATCCTGCTGGTACTCGCTGCCCTTGCGCAGGCCGATCAGCGACCAGGCCACCGCCCGTACGGTACGCGGCAGCGAGCCCTTGCGCTCGTGTGGCTTCTGCTCCCGGGGAGCATTCATGAGCCTGCTCCTGCACCAATGGGTGCCGCAGGCAAGACCGATACCACGGCGGCAGACGAAGGTGCGGGAGGCGTCTTACCGCCCACTTCGAAAAACGTGTACGACAAGGTGATGGTCGTCACATCCTTGGAGATACGGGGATCGATCACGAAGGCCACCGGCCACTCTTTCTTCTCGCCCGGCTCCAGCGTGTACTGGTTGAAGCAGAAGCACTCCAGCTTGTTGAAGTGCGCTGCAGCCTGCCGCGGCGCATAGCTGGGAATGGCCTGTGCCGCCATGCGCCGGTTCTGGATGTTCTGGAACTCGTACATCACCGTGGTCAGCTCGCCCGGATGCACTTTCACCAAACGCTGGGCAGGCTTGAAATCCCACGGACCGCGCGCGTTGGCATCGAACTCGACCGTGATGGTCCGGCTCTTGTCCACCTGGGTGTTGGCAGGCACCTTCACGTCCTTGCCCGCGACGCCATTGCCCGGCACCTGCCGCTCGGAGAGCGAAAGGATGTTGATGCCCGTCATCTCGCAGATGTGCTTGTAGATGGGAATCAGCACGTAGCCGAAGGCGAACATGCCGGCCGCAATCACGACCAGCTTGCCGACCATCTTGGCGTTTTCGCGGCGCAGGCTCATGGCAGGGCAATCAGCGGGAAAGCAGGACCACCTTGACCATGAACCCGACAAAGAACACCACCGCAATCGACGCCAGGATCAGCGCCAGCCGCAGGTTGTTCTTTTTCTGCTCGGGTGTCATGGACATGGTGTTCAGCCGATCACGCGGGTCGCGGTGGCGTCCAGCTTGGGCGGATTCTCGAAAGTGTGGAACGGCGCGGGCGATGGCACTTCCCATTCCAGCCCTTCTGCACCATCCCAAGGCTTGGCCGCCGCCTTCACGCCGTTGCCGCGCATGGCGGGCACGATCACCGCCAGGAAGAAGTACACCTGCATCAGGCCAAAGCCCAGCGCGCCCACGGAGGCAATCGCGTTGAAGTCAGCGAACTGCATCGGGTAGTCGGCATAGCGGCGGGGCATGCCGGCCAGGCCCAGGAAGTGCATCGGGAAGAAGGTGATGTTGAACGTGATCAGCGAGCCCCAGAAGTGGATCTGGCCGCGGGTTTCCGAATACATCACGCCGGTCCACTTGGGCAGCCAGTAGTACACGCCGGCAAACATGGAGAACAGCGAGCCCGCCACCAGCACGTAGTGGAAGTGGGCCACCACGTAGTAGGTGTCCTGCAGTTGGATGTCGATGGGCGCCATGGCCAGAATCAGGCCAGTGAAACCGCCCATGGTGAACACGAAGATGAAACCCACGGCGAACAGCATGGGGGTCTCGAAGGTCATGGAGCCGCGCCACATGGTGGCGATCCAGTTGAAGATCTTCACGGCCGTGGGCACCGAGATCAGCATGGTGGCGTACATGAAGAACAGCTGGCCGGTGACGGGCATGCCGGTCGTGAACATGTGGTGAGCCCACACGATGAACGACAGGATGGCGATGGACGAGGTGGCGTACACCATGGAGGCATAGCCGAACAGCTTCTTGCGCGCGAACGCGGGCACGATCTGGCTGATGATGCCGAAGGCCGGCAAGATCATGATGTACACCTCGGGGTGACCGAAGAACCAGAAGATGTGCTGGTACATCACGGGGTCGCCGCCGCCAGCGGGGTTGAAGAAGCTGGTGCCGAAGTGGCGGTCCGTCAGCGTCATGGTGATGGCGCCTGCCAGAACGGGCATCACGGCGATCAGCAGGTAGGCGGTGATAAGCCAGGTCCAGGCGAACATGGGCATCTTCATCAGCGTCATGCCGGGCGCGCGCATGTTCAGGATGGTCACGATGATGTTGATCGAGCCCATGATGGACGAGGCACCCAGGATGTGCATCGCGAAGATGCCGGCATCCATGGACGGGCCCATCTGCAGCGTCAGCGGCGCATACAGCGTCCAGCCGGCGGCGGGTGCGCCACCGGGCATGAAGAACGACGCCACGAGCATGATGGCCGCGGGGATCATCAGCCAGAAGCTGAAGTTGTTCATCCGGGCGAAGGCCATGTCGGATGCACCGATCTGCAGCGGGATCATCCAGTTCGCAAAGCCCACGAAGGCGGGCATGATGGCGCCGAACACCATGATCAGGCCGTGCATGGTGGTGAGCTGGTTGAACAGCTCGGGGTTCACCAGCTGCAGGCCCGGCTGGAACAGCTCGGCGCGGATCAGCAGCGCCAACACGCCGCCGACCATCAGCATGGTGAACGCGAACAGCAGGTACAGCGTACCGATGTCCTTGTGGTTGGTGGCATACACCCAGCGGCGCCAGCCGGTGGGACCGTGGTGATGGTCGTGGCCGTCGTGTGCGTGGTCGCCCGCGTGACCGTGGTTGTCCAGAACTGCGCTCATGTTCGATTCCTCAATACGTTGGGCGATGATTACTTGCCACGCTGGGCCACGATTTCAGCCGGCTGCACCAGCTGACCCGTCTTGTTGGACCAGGAATTCTTGGTGTAGGTGACCACGGCGGCGATGTCGGTGTCGCTCAACTGCGCCCAGGCAGGCATGGCGCCGTTGGCGGCACCCTTGAGCACCACCTGGATCTGCTTGGCATGGTCAGCGTCGAGCACGATGGCAGAACCGTCCAGCGGCTTGATCGGGCCCGCGCCCTTGCCGTTGGCCTGGTGGCAGGCTGCGCAGTTGGCGGCATAGACCTTCTCGCCACGCTTGGCCAGGTCGTCCAGCGCCCACACCTTGGACGGGTCGTCCAGCTTGGCAGCGGCCTTCTTCTTCTGGTCGGCCACCCAGGCGGTGTAATCCTCGGCGGAGACGACCTTCACATGGATCGGCATGTAGGCGTGCTCCTTGCCGCACAGCTCGGCGCACTGGCCGTAGTAATCGCCCACCTTTTCGGCGCGGAACCAGGTGTCGCGCACGAAGCCGGGGATCGCGTCCTGCTTGATGCCGAAGGCCGGCACCATGAAGGCGTGGATCACGTCGTTGGCCGTGGTGATGATGCGGATCTTCTTGCCCACCGGCACCACCATCGGGTTGTCCACCTTGAGCAGGTAGTCGGCGGGAGCCTCCGCCACGTTGCCGCTGTCGGACATCACGCGGTGGCTGCTGTCCAGCGTCGAGATGAACGCCAGGCCTTCGCCTTCGCCGGCAATGTAGTCATAGCCCCACTTCCACTGGTAGCCCGTGGTCTTGATGGTGAGGTCGGCATTGGTGGTGTCCTTTTGCGCCACCAGCACCTTGGTGGCAGGCAGAGCCATGAGGATCACGATGATGAAGGGGATCACGGTCCAGACGACTTCCACCGTGACGGACTCATGGAAATTGGCCGACTTGGCGCCCTTGGAACGGCGATGCTTCCAAATCGAATAGAACATGACAGAGAACACCGCCACAAAGATGACCGTGCAGATGATGAGCATCATCCAATGCAGGAAATGCTGCTGCTCCGCGATCTTGGTGACCGGCGGGGCCAGGTTCAACTGGTTGACAGCGGGGCCGCCAGGCAGGTCCTGAACGGCATGGGCCGCGCCGCCCACCCATACACCGGCCATCAACAGCAGAGAAGCCAGCTTGTTGGAAATGCTCTTCATAGTTCTCACTTACTTCTAAGCCTCAATTTAACCAATCCCTTTCGCGCGCCTGCGTGGGGTCAGGCTGCGCGCAAGGCCATCCGGATCTCCGATGCCAGGGCCGCTCGAAGTTCGGGGCGCATATAGCGCCCCACTTCGACCGTCCGGCCCTGCGCAGACAGCATGATCAGCGAGCGGTCGCCGGTCTTGGGCTCCACACGAACCCGGCTCCGGTCAAACTCGGCGCGCTGCAGTCTGCCTGCGGTTTCCAACTCCACCACAAGGCGCGAACCCTGCAGCGAAATCCTCTCGCCATCGGCCGCATGGCGGCCATAGATGGCAAGTGCAATGCCCAAAACCATGATTTCGAGCCATGCCACCAGCATGGCCTGAGGAAACCCGAGCGTCCAGAACCAGGTGGCCGCCGTGAGAGACGCCGTGCACAGGAACAGGTACATCCCGCCCAACTGCATCGGGGTCACCGCGCAATGGCGAGCAAGGCGCCAATCAACGCGCTGGCCCGATACTGTGGCGAAACGAAAAACCAAGCCCATCACCGGAAAGTGCTCACAAGACTACTCACTGAGGTGCAGCCGTGCTCTTGGGGCCGAGGCGACCCAGCAGGCCGATTGCGCAGGAAGATGCCCGAAATCTCTCTCTATCACCAAGAATTGTAGCCTGCCTTGCGCTACATCATTGACACGGAAGCCTCCGGGCTACCCCTTAGAACCGTCCGAGTTCGGGGTGCCGTTGCGCAGCATGGTGCGCATGTCCGCCAGCGAAACGGCGCTGCTCGAGCTCACACGCACGCGGGGTGTTGGCTTGAAGGCATGACCGTAGATGACCTCGAAAGTCAGCGCCAGTTGGCCGTCGTGCTGCGGATCTGCCAAGCGCTCGGACATCGACTGATAGAGCTTCTCGCGCCAGCGCCGCCCGCGCAATGAGGGAAAGCGATCAGGATGAAGGTTGCAACCGAGCTCGCGCAGCTCTTGCACCAGGCGCTCCGGCGTGGCAAACGTGAGCGTGATGCGCTCCATGTCCATCACGGGCTCGGCAAAACCGGCCTGCACCAGCATGTCTCCCCAGTCGTGCATGTCGGTCAACGCATGCCCCGCAGGCGGGTAGCCTAACGCAGCGTAGAGGGCGTGCAGCTCGCGCAGGGTGTCCGGGCCCAGGCAGGAGAACATCAGGTATCCGTCGACGGCCAGCGCACGATGCCATTGCGCCATCAGGTTGAGGGGGTCGGCGGCTGTGTGCAACGCCATGTTGGACCACAGCATCTTCACGCTGGCATCGGCCGGCGCACCCCACTGCGGATGGGCCGCGGACCATCGGGCGGGGCTCCACCACGGCTTGGCCAGGGCTTGCTCGGTCACTGCCGCGCAATGCGGCGAGGTCTCATAAATCTGGCATCGAGCCTGGGGATAGCGGGCGCTAACCAGCGCGTGGCCTTGCAACCCGCCACGCAGGGCGTCCCAATGGCACCACGATTCGGGTGCCTGGCGTATCCACTGCAAGCGCTCTTCCATGCGGCGGGCGACCTCCTCGTGCAGCCAGGGCGAGACCGCCGGAGCGGCTGCATGCCAGCGTGCCGCGGCAATGGGATCAATGGTTGGCGGCCGCTCGGCGGCGTGTGAAGACGGTGGCATGTGCGTGGGACGGAGGACGCGCGAGTATATTGACCCATGCTTTTTTCCGGGCTCACAGGGGTTTCACGCCGACTTCGCAGCTGGGGTGACGCCCTGCCCAGCCAGTGTGCGTTTTGCCACGCGTGGCCCGCGCGGCGCGTTTGCAACGCGTGCGCCGCGCGGTTCGCGCAGCCCGCGCACCGGTGCGGGCGCTGCGCGTTGCGGGTGCCGCCGGGCGTGGCGGTTTGTGGGGCCTGCCTTCGCGCACCGCCGCTACTCGATGGTTGCCTGGCAGCGGTCGACTACGCCTACCCCTGGGCCGAGGCCTTGGCAGAGTTCAAATTTCGCGGCGACCCAGGCTGGGCCGGGGCGCTGGCCTCCCTGCTGCGCGACATCCCCGGGGTGACCGCGGCCCTGGAAGCCGCCGACTGCGTGCTGCCCGTCCCCCTGTCTTCCGAGCGGCTGCGCGAGCGCGGATTCAATCAGGCGGCACTGCTGGCGCGTCGCGTGGCGGGCCCCAAAGCCGACAACGCCACCCTGCTGCGCCTGCACGCGACCGAAGCGCAAAGCGGCCTGCCCCGAGCCGAGCGGCTGCGCAACCTGCGGGGTGCGTTTGCGGTGGAGCCGGCGCGGGCCGTGGCCGTGGCCGGCAAGCGGGTGATGCTGGTCGATGACGTGATGACCACGGGCGCCACGCTGCAGGCCGCCGCCGAGGCGCTGCGCGCGGCCGGTGCTGCCCACGTCACCGCGGCCGTCCTGGCGCGCACCGGGCTGGATTAGGGCCCAAGCCGTACTGACGGGATACTTTTGATTACGAGCGGTTGCTCAACTCACATCCCGAGCGATGACAATCGAGCCCATGTTCCATATCGTCCTCGTCGAGCCCGAGATCCCGCCCAACACCGGGAATGTGATTCGCCTGGCGGCCAACACCGGGTGCACGCTCCATCTCATCGAACCCCTGGGGTTCTCGCTTGAAGACCGGCAGATGCGCCGCGCGGGGCTGGACTACCATGAATACGCCTCCGTGCAGGTGCATGCCGGATGGACGGCGTTCCTGCGCGACGCCCAGCCCGACCCCGCGCGCATGTTCGCGATGACCACGCATGGCGAGCAAGCCGTGCACTCCAACGCATTTTTTCCTGGCGACTGGCTGGTGTTTGGCGCGGAAACCCGTGGGCTGCCGCCCGAGCTGCGAGAGAGCTTTCCCCCTGCCCAGCGCCTGCGACTGCCCATGGTGGCGGGCCAGCGCAGCCTGAACCTGTCCAACGCCGTCGCGGTCACCGTCTTCGAGGCATGGCGCCAGAACAGCTTTGCGATGCCTGACGGCAAGGTTACGGTGGAGCCCGAAGGCACGATCATCAGCGGCTTTGCCCAGTTGGGCTAAGCGCCTGTTCCCGATCTCGCGGGGCCGCGGCGGGGCTACTATCTTGGTGGCTATCTGACCTGGCCGCGCTGTTGCGCCACAGCCAGGGACACGTGCTTGCTGAGGAAATCCAGGAACACCTTGGTGCGCGCAGGCAGCATGCGGCCCGATGGCAGCGCGGCATAGATGGTGTAGCGCGAAAAGATCCACCCGGGCAGGATGTGCACCAATTCGCCCCGGGCCAGGTGCTCCTCGGCCAGCAGGCGCGATGTGACCGCCACCCCGGCGCCGTCCACCGCCGCCCGCAGCAACAGTTCGGTGCTGACGGACTGCAGCACAGTGGGCACATCCACTTCCTGTACCGGCAGATCGCCGCTGAGGGACTGCAGGCGCAGCTTGCGGCCCGGCCCCATCTGCGAACGCGCTGCCATGCCGGAATCCCGCAGATGGTCGTGGAGCATCAGGTCTTGCGGTTCGCGCGGAATGCCCCTGCGCTCCAGGTAGGCAGGCGATGCCACGACGATGGCCTCGCCCTGCAGCAGCGGGCGCGCCACGATGTTGGCATCAAAGTCCTCGCCCGCCACCATGATGGTCACGTCAAATTCGTCCACGCGCGCGCTGGCAAAGGCGTCGATGCTGATGTCCAGCATCAGCTTGGGAAAGCTGGCATGCCACAAGGCCACCATGGGCGCCAGGAAGTTCGTGGCCAGCACGGGCGCGGCCACGATGCGGATCGTCCCGCGCAGGTCGCGCGTGTTGGCGGCGGCAGCGGCCTCGGCGTCGTCGATCTCGTGCAGGATGTTGCGCACGCGCTGCAGGTAGGCGTCACCCGCGTCGGTGAGCGCGAGCTTGCGCGTGGTGCGCTGCAGCAGCCGCGTGCCGAGGTGCTGCTCCAGTTCCGCCACCATGCGGGTGACCACGGGGGGCGACATGTCCATGGCGCGGGCAGCGGCGGCAAAGCCGCCCTCTTCCACCACGCGCTCGAAAACCTTCATGGCTTGCAGGCGATCCATGGTCAGGCCTCTTGTTCCAAGCAGAGCGTGGCCAACGTGCCGGCGCCTCCAGTGGCTGGCCTTTCAAGGCGCGCCTGCGCAGGCTTGGACGTGCCCGAAGAGCCGCTGCCTTTGGCGGCGGTACCGAGGCGCGAAGCGCCACAGGGGGATGTCAGGGTTTTGCGCCGAAGTTGCGGGCCAGGGATTCGGCCACGCACACCGGCTTGTCGCTGCCCTCGCGCTCCACGGTCACGAGCCAGGTCATCTGGATGCCGTCGGGCGCCACCGGTTCGGCTGCCTGCAGCGTGAGGCGCGCGCGCAAGCGGCTGCCCACCGGCACGGGTGCCGTGAAGCGCACCTTGTTGAGCCCATAGTTCACGCCCATGCGCGAGCCTTCGATGGCCAGCCCCTTCTCGAAGAACTGCGGTATCAGCGACAGTGTGAGAAACCCATGTGCAATGGGTGCTCCGAACGGGCCGGCCTTGGCACGCTCGGGGTCCACATGGATCCACTGGTGGTCGCCCGTGGCCTCGGCAAACAGGTTGACCTGTTCCTGCGTGATGGTGATCCAGTCGGTCACGGCCACTTCCTGGCCCACGCTGGCGCTGATTTCGGAGTAGGAGCGAAAGGTTTTCATGACCCCAATGTAGCGCCGCGCCCTTTGGTGCCTTGTCGGGCGCGGGACAGGGCCACGTCTGCAGTCTGCCGCTTAGAGCCATGCGCAAATGTCCTGCCACTGCTCCAGGTCGCGCGCGACGCGGCCAGGCGCCACGTCGAACAGCGTGAGACCGTGCGCCGCCAGGTGGATGTAGTTCTGCGTGTCGCGCAAATAGCCCAGCACGGGGAAGCCCAGGCTGTCGACGAAGTGGTGCAACTGCTCGGCCGCCTTGGTCCGGGCATCCACCCGCATGCCGACAATGCCCACGGGCACGCCCGCCGCGTGGCGGTGCTCGGCCAGCTGGTCCAGGAAGCTGCGGGTGGCGAAGATGTCGAACACGCTGGGCTGCAGCGGCACGACGATCTTGTCGGCCAGCTTGAGCACGTCGTTCAGGCGCCAGCCGTGCAGGCCGGCGGGGGTGTCGAGCACCGCGTGCGTGGTGCCCTTGGGCGGGCGGCTGATCACGTCCGAACTGATGCCTTCCCACAAGCCGATGGGGCGGGCAGCGGCCGGGCGCAGGCCGAGCCACAGCTTGGCGGATTCCTGCCGGTCTGTGTCGCCCAGGATCACCGGATGCCCCTGGCTTGCAAAGTAGCCGGCGATGTTGGTGGACAGCGTGGACTTGCCCACGCCGCCCTTCGGGTTGGCGACAACGACTACTGGCATGACAACCTCCTTGGATTCAGAACGTCCATGAAAACCCAGGCCAAACAAGCCCCCAGCGCCTACAGATCAAGCGCTGGCAGCTACCAAAAAAGAAGCAAAATCCCTCATCCGGTCAAGCGTGCTGCCCGCCGCGCTTGACGAAGAACAGCCCCGCGCCCACCGCCATCAGCAAGCCGCCAAACACGCGGTTTTGCGTGCGCACGGCCCGGGCGCTGCGCATCAGGCGGCGCAAGGCGCTGGCCCCGAAAGCGTAGCCATGCATCACCACCACGTCCACCGTCACCGTGGTGGCGGCCATCACCAGAAGCTGCGTCCACAGCGGGCGGGTGTCGGTCATGAACTGGGGCAGCACGGCCACCATGAAGATGATGCCCTTGGGATTGGTCGCGTTGGTCAAGAAGCCCGTGAGGCAGCGCTTTTGCCAGGTCCCGGCGGCTTCTGTGTCGTCGCCCTGCACGGGGGATTGGTCCCCGGAACGCCACTGCGTGAAGCCCACATAGATCAGATAGCAGGCGCCCATCACCTTGACGATGCTGAACGCTACCTCCGAGGCCAGCAGCAGCGAGCCCACGCCTGCCCCGGCGATCAGCAGGATCAGCAGCAAACCCAGCTGCAGGCCCAGGATGGTGGCGCCGGTCTTGCGCACACCGAACGACAGGCCATGGCTCATCGACAGAACTGCTCCCGAGCCCGGCGATACCGCAATCAGGCACGACGCCGCGAAAAAAGCCAGCCAAGTCTGCAAATCCATGAATCACCAAGCCCGTGTGCAACGAAGGGCGAGCATCTTAACAACGCCCTCGCCTCGCTGCCATGATCCAGGTAAAAATGGCCTCCAGCGCTTGTACAACAAGCGCTGTTAGCTATCAATAATGAAGTAATCGAGAAGCCTGACGCCCCTGCCCTGCGGCATCGCCGCACCGGTGCCAGAATCCCACACGCCCGCCCCAGCCTGCTTTTTTGCAACGCCCTTCCTTCCCAACGCCACCAAACACCCACTCCATGGAACACGCCCCCACCTGGCTCACCTACGGTTTCCTGTACCTCACCGCCGCCGTGCTGGCTGTGCCCATTGCCAAGGCGCTGGGCCTGGGGGCCATCATTGGCTACCTGGCGGCGGGCATCGCCATCGGACCCTGGGGACTCGGCTTGGTGAGCAACGTGCAGGACATCCTGCACTTTGCCGAGTTCGGCGTGGTGCTGATGCTGTTCCTCGTGGGACTAGAGCTGCAACCGAGCCGCCTGTGGGCGCTGCGCCGCCCTATCTTCGGCACGGGCACGGCCCAGGTGCTGGGCTGCGCGGCCGCGCTGTTTGCGCTGGGCGCGCTGGCGGGCCTGCCCTGGCGCGTGAGCCTGGTGGGGGCGTTGGGCCTGGCGCTGTCGTCCACCGCCATTGCCCTGCAGGTGCTGGCCGAGCGCAACCTCATGCGCACGCAGAGCGGCCAGGCGGGTTTTTCCATCCTGCTGTTCCAGGACGTCGCGGCCATCCCCATCCTGGCACTGCTGCCCGTGCTGGGCGCTGCCGCGGGCGACGGTGCGGGCCACACACCCGCCGACATGGCGCTGGAGGTGCTCAAGATCGTGGGCGTGATCGCCGCCATCATCCTTGGCGGACGCCTGCTGCTGCGCCCCGTGCTGCGCTGGATTGCCAAGAGCCGCACGCCCGAGATCTTCACCGCCGCCGCGCTGCTGCTGGTAGTAGGCATCGCCTACCTGATGGTGCTCGTGGGCCTGTCGATGGCGCTGGGTGCCTTCCTCGCCGGTGTGCTGCTGGCCGACAGCGAATACCGGCGCGAACTGGAGGCCGACATCGAGCCGTTCAAGGGCCTGCTGCTCGGCCTGTTCTTCATCGCCGTGGGCATGAGCATCGACTTTGGCGTGATCCTGCGTTCGCCTGGGCTGATGGCCGCCATCCTGGTGGGCTTTCTCGCAGCCAAGGCCATCGTCATCTACACCCTGGCCAAGCTCGTGGACATCCCCTACCAGGAGCGCCCCGTGTTCACGCTGCTCCTCGCCCAGGGCGGCGAGTTCGCGTTCGTGGTGTTCCAGGCTGCAGCGGGCGCCAGCGTGTTCCCGGCCGAGACTGCCTCGCTCCTCATCGGCGCCGTCGCGCTGTCGATGCTGATCAGCCCGCTGCTGCTGGTGCTGCTGGACCGCGTGCTGCTGCGCCGCTACGCACAGCTCAAGACCGCCAAGCCCCAGGCCGAAGAAATCTCCGAGCCGCAAGAAGCGCCCATCATCATTGCGGGCTTCGGCCGCTACGGGCAGATCGTCTCGCGCGTGCTGCTGGCCCAGGGCATCCCCACCACCGTGCTGGACCACAGCGTGGAGATGCTCGAAGTGGCCCGCACCTTCGGCTACCGCGTGTTCTACGGCGACGCCACGCGGCTGGACCTGCTGCGCATTGCAGGTGCCGAGCACGCACGCATCCTCGTCATTGCCGTGGACGATGCGGAGCAGTCCCTCAAGATCGCCAAGCTGGCGCGCGAGCACTTCCCCGAGCTGCAGATCGTGGCCCGCGCGCGCGATGTGACGCACTGGAACAAGCTGCGCGACCTGGGCGTGGCCCTGGTGCAGCGCGAGCTGTTCGAGTCCAGCCTGCAAAGCGCCCACACCGTGCTGGAGCTGATGGGCCTGCCCCCTGCGC